>Ga0256405_10001590_pt1 | contig 60537 bp, 52 predicted proteins | sample RumenRJG_02DNA_FD_189096 | JGI IMG/M metagenome (GOLD analysis project Ga0256405, IMG submission 189096) | Bovine rumen microbial communities from Lethbridge, Alberta, Canada - RJG_02 | ecosystem: Host-associated > Mammals > Digestive system > Stomach > Rumen | place: Canada: Alberta... | reverse complement strand
ATGTGGCCGGGAGTTAAAAAATTGGGCATCAAAACTATTCCACATAATTACCTGGTAGATCGTTCAGGACGAATCATCGCCAAGAATATCAGTATTCCTTTGGCTATTGATAAACTTAAATCGTTATTAGATAAGGAGAAACAACCATGAAGAAATTGCTGCTTGTATTATTCACGTTTCATCTTTCACTCTTTATTTCTGCTCAGACGGACAGTCTTCGTACCATAGCCTGTTATTGGACTGAGCGTGGCTATTATGCGCGCAGTATTGCTGCCCTTCGTCAGATTCCTCAAGATTCGTTGACACTTGACGATATGCAACAGCATTATCTTTGTCTCAGTAGCATGGGTCAAGAAGACTCGCTCATTTACTGGGCTGAGAAAATCTTGAAGGGCGATCCCTACTGTGTACCTATTATTCTCGATTACACTAAACGACTCAATAAGGGAATAAAAACAGAGATGGGAAAACTGCCTCTTCCAGAACGGGTGATAGATATTTGCGAGCAATACAAACAACACGATTCTACCCACATTCTGATCAATCGCCAATTGGCTGACGCCTATTATAATATGGGAAACTACGAGCGTGCGCTGTCCGAACTGAACCAATTAACGGCAATGGGCGACTCCTGTTTCAATACCTTATACACCCTTGGTTTGACCTATCAGCGCATGGGTGACGATAATAGTGCGTACGACTATCTCTATCGTGCCTATCAGAAAAATGACCAGCATCCCTACTGTTTGTTTATACTCGGCATTGTGTGCAATAAGATAGGCTTTGGAGCAGAGGCTTTGGGTTATCTCGATGAAGCCAAGAAACTCATGATACCTGATAGGCGCACACTCTATCGTCTTCACCGCGAGTTAGCGGAAGCATTCAATCAGAAGAACGAGGCCGATTTCCGTTTGCAGGAATTGGAAGAGTGTCTCCGTTATTGTGATGATAGTGAACGCCCCCTATTGGATTATGATATGGGGCAATGCTACGTGGCACTCAAACAACACAATAAAGCTCAGCAACATCTTCAAAAGTTTCTCGAAGCCACTCAAAACAGAGAGTATAACGACAATATCAAGCACAAACGGCAGCGTGCCGAACAAATGTTACGCATGATGATGTGGTAGATTAAAAAAAACAGGAAAAAATTTGGTTATTTGTTTGGTTTTCACTAACTTTGCACCCAATTTGAGAAATTAGAAGTCGAAAAGATAGTCGATGAAGAATGACAACATGAAGAATCAGTACCGCGTGAACGAGCAGATTCGTGTTCGTGAGGTACGTATTGTAGGAGAGGGCGAAAGTTCGGTTGTTCCTACCCGTCAAGCATTGGATATGGCGCGTGAGCAGGGTGTTGACCTTGTGGAAATATCGCCAAATGCGAATCCTCCAGTATGTCGCTTGATTGACTATTCGAAGTTCCTCTACCAGCAGAAGAAACGCCAGAAGGAGATGAAAGCCAAGCAGGTGAAGGTGGAGGTGAAGGAGATACGTTTCGGACCTCAGACCGACGAGCACGACTATCAGTTCAAGCTGAAGCATGCCAAAGAATTCCTGGAAGAAGGTAATAAGGTACGTGCGTATGTGTTCTTCCGTGGACGTTCTATTCTGTTTAAGGAACAGGGTGAGGTGTTGCTGCTCCGTTTCGCCAACGATTTGGAAGAATATGGTAAAGTAGAGCACATGCCTTCGCTGGAAGGAAAGAAGATGTTCCTCTATTTGGCTCCAAAGAAAGCAGGTGTTGCCAAGAAGAGCCAGCAGGCTCGCGACAGAGAGGCTTCTATCGCTGAAGCCAAGGAGGCTGAGAGACAACAAAAGGCAGAGCAGGCAGCTCCATCGAATGGCGGTTTGTTTGCCAATGCCAAAATCAGTGCCGATGCGCTGAAGAAGTTGACCGAAGATTCGGAAGATTAATTAGGAAAAGAAAGAAGGTGGCGCGCCCGGTATATGCGTAGTCGCCGATTATAATAACAATTTAAATATTTAAAAACAATGCCAAAAGTAAAGACAAATTCCGGTGCGAAGAAGAGATTCTCTTTCACTGGTACAGGTAAGGTCAAGAGACACCACGCTTACCACAGTCACATTCTGACTAAGAAGACCAAGAAGCAGAAGCGCAACTTGGTAGGTTCAACAATCGTTGATGTATCAAACATGAAGCAGGTTCGCGACCTGTTGTGTCTCCGTTAATTCACCTATTGTCAAACATTTAAAAGTAAGAAGAAACTATGCCAAGATCAGTTAATCACGTTGCATCAAGAGCAAAACGTAAAAGAATTCTGAAACTCACTCGCGGTTACTTTGGTGCCCGCAAGAATGTTTGGACAGTAGCCAAGAACACTTGGGAGAAAGGTCTTACCTACGCTTATCGCGATCGTAAGAACAAGAAGCGCACTTTCCGTGCACTGTGGATTCAGCGTATCAACGCTGCCGCACGTCTGGAGGGTATGAGCTATTCAGTTCTGATGGGTAAACTGGCTAAGGCTGGTATCGAGATCAACCGCAAGGTGCTCGCCGACCTGGCTATGAACAACCCTGAGGCTTTCAAGGCTATCGTTGAGAAAGTGAAGTAAATCTCCGCATGGAATGAGAAAGAAAAAGTCGCGACTCCTTGGGAGTTGCGATTTTTTTTTGTACCTTAGCACCATGAAACGATTCGTAACCATATTGCTGATGCTGCTGACCATGATGCCCATGATGGCGCAATGGTTGCACGAGGGTGATACGATAGCCATCATATCGCCTTCGAGTGCTACCGATACAGCTACTGTCAACGGGGGCATCCGTACATTGGAGCGTTGGGGCTTTCACACCGTAGTGAGTCGCTGTGCGCTACGTGATTATCGTGGTTTCGCAGGTACCATCGAAGAGCGTCGCAACGACTTGATATGGGCACTGCAGAATCCCAGTGTGAAGGCTGTTATGTGTTCGCGTGGTGGCGATGGGGCAGTTCATCTGCTGTGCGAACTATCTCCTGACTTCTTCAGAAAATATCCTAAATTACTGATAGGTTTCAGCGATATCACTGCATTGTTGAGTGCTGAGGCATGTGTGGGTAACGTGGGCATCCACGGTTCGATGTGTCATGCTATAGCCACCTACGAAGGCAACGACACCGTCAGCCAGGCATTGCGGCGCATGCTGTTGGGACAATTGCACGAATATCATGTAGAGGCGCATCCGCTTAATCAGAAAGGCAAAGCCAGTGGCATTCTGGTGGGAGGTAATATGTCCGTCTTACACGGATTGGCAGGTTCCGCCTACGACCCATTGACATTGCCGGAAATCATCCTTTTCGTGGAGGATACCGGTGAGAGTATGACCAAGGTTGACCGTATGCTTCATAATATCGAGGTGCGCGGATTGATGTCTCACGTGAAAGGTGTCGTCATTGGGCAGTTTACCAACTATAAGCGTATTCCCAATACCTTCGAAGACATGAACCACATGTTTCATGAATACTTGCAGCGCTACAACATCCCCGTTTGCTACGACTTCCCAGTAGGGCATCGTCACATGCGCAATTTTCCATTGCCAGTAGGGAGTAGGGTAGAAATGGAAGTAACGGGCGAGGGTACTACCCTGCGGTTCTAAGGAACAAAAAACATTGAAAAGAAATGAAAGAGATATTCCAACGGGCAGAATTGTTATTAGGTGCTGAGGCAATGGTGCGGCTCAGTGAGAAGCGGGTCATCCTCTTTGGTGTCGGAGGTGTGGGCTCCTGGTGTGCCGAGGCTTTGGTGCGTACCGGACTGAAGCATCTGACGATCGTAGATTTCGACTGCGTAGATGTAACCAATGTCAACCGCCAGTTGATGGCGACCACGAAGACGGTAGGACAGGTGAAGGTAGAGGCATTGAAAGAGCGCCTGCTTGCCATCAACCCCGATGCGGAGGTCACAGCACTACAGCAGACGTTTACGGAAGCATCGGCAGAGACGTTCCGGCTCGATGGCTATGACTATATCATCGATGCCATCGATTCATTGAAAGACAAAGCACTGCTGATAGAATTAGCTTGCCAGACAAAGGCAAAATTCTTCTCGTCCATGGGAGCCGCGTTGAAGATGGACCCTACCCGCATCCAGGTAGCCGAGTTTTGGAAAGTGAAAGGCGACCCCTTGGCGCGGGCATTGAGAAACCGCTTCAAGAAGCAGCAGCGCTTCCCGAAACGGAAGTTCCAGTGTGTCTTCTCTGATGAACTCTGTCAGCCACAAGGTGGAGAAGGCAAAGGTTCCATTGTCCATATCACCGCCATCTTCGGTATGACCCTTGCAGGCCTTGTCATCCAAGATGTTGTGAAATAAAAATGTATTTACTGATTGTTGAGGTCGTGGTCAGTCATCGCACAGACGCACGAATCGCTCCATACGTTGACAGCCGTTTCCACCATATCGATGATGGTATAGATAGGCAGGATGATGCCCAGTACGGCAATCGGGGCATTGATGCCTGACATGAGCGAAAGCGTGAGAAAATAACACCCCATCGGAACGCCTGCGTTGCCTATGGCTGAGACAACCGAGATGAGCAACCAAGTCAGCATTGTCGGCCATGAAAGTTCTATTCCTCCCTGCTGCATTACGAAGAGTGAGGTGACCAGGATAAATGCCGCACAGCCATTCATGTTGATGGTGGTGCAGATGGGCAATACGAAGCGGGAAACCTTCGATTTCACACCCAGTCTTTCTTCGGCTGTCTGCATCGTGACAGGCAGGGTGGCTGCGCTGCTCTTGGTGAAGAGGGCCATCATGATGGCAGGCATCATCTTCGTCATCACTCGGACGGGATTCATTCCCTTGAAGAGTAGGAATAGGGGCAGTACCACGAAGAACTGTAACAGATTGCCCCCCAAAACCACAGCCACATATTTGCCTAAGGAGTCGGCAATGACACCCGCACTCAGCTGCGAACTCAGTTGGGCAGCAAATGCCACGATACCCACAGGCAGTATCACTATCAATCCGCGAATCAGCGTGAACAATACCTCTTGGATGCCCTGCAGGAAGTTGACAACCGTTTTCTTCTGAGGCGTATCAGCCATCTGTGAGAGTGCTATGCCTACAGCGGCAGCCAGGATGAGCAGTGAAAGCACATTGCCTTCGAGGAAAGGCTTCACGATGTTGTTGGGGATAACGCTTAGCAGATGGTCGCTGTAAGTCAACTGGCTATTGGCTATGGGTAGCTCACCGTCAGTAACAGGCAGTTGCATGTGGCCGGGAGCAATCACGACAAAGAGCAGCAAGCCTACGGCAGCAGCCACCAAAGTGGTGAGTAGCGTGTAGCTGATAGCGTGGCGGAAGATGCGGCCGGCATCAGGTCCACTGCCCAGTGTGGCCAGTGTGGTAGTGACAGCCAATACGATAGTGGGTACGGCCAGCAGTTGAAAGAGCCGTACGTAGATGGTAGCAATGAAATTGGCTGTTTCGTTGATGCTACTGATCTGCAATAATCCAAGGATGGCGCCCACAATCAGGGCGCCAATCCAAACAAACGCTTGTTTCATTTAAATATTTAACGGAAAAGAATGGTTACTTATTGTGTGTCAAGCGCCAAGAATGTGCATAGTCAATGACGGCACGCAGTTTCTCCCAGTCTGTATCTCCAGGCACGGTGCAGTCGGCACCCAGGATGAAGTTGGGCGAAGCATTCTCCAGCACTTTATCCACAGCTTTCTTAGCTTCCTCTATCGTTCCTGTGGCAATGACACCCAGACGCTCCAAACCTCCGAAGATGGGACGGCTGAATCGTTTTTGGGCTTCCTTCAGATTGAGGGTGGAGCCGTCGGAGAAATTGAGGGGCACGTTGATGATGCTGGCAGGATAGTCGGCAAAGGCATAGAGCGCTTCGGCATTCTTGAAGGGCGTGCCATAGTCGCAGATGTGCAGGATATTGATTTCGCCTATTTCGTTGGCAACCTCCGATACGTGCTTGTCCCACTGGCGCACCTGTTCCTGCCATATCTTGGTAGAGAGCGAGTTGCCGTCGCCACCCTGACTGGACACGTAGAAGCCGTCGGCTCCATGTTTACGGGCAGAGCGCAGATAGTTTTCGATGGAAAGCGACAGGTTCTTGATGGCCTTTCCAAAGGCAACGGGGTCTTCTTCTGCCAGTTTTTTCAGATCCTTGCCGCGTCCGATGGTCTGATGTGCCAGTGCAAGCGGAGAATATACTGTAGGCAGGATAAAAGCCTCCTTGCCAAACTCGCGTGCCAAGTCTTCGATGACAGCCACCTGAGGGGCGAAGAACTCTTCGCTATAGACGGGCACTTTCTCCCAGTCTTTACCGCTTTTAATGTCGATTTGGGGCACGCTGATTTCGTAGAACACCTTTACGAAGTCCATGTTGGTGGCGCGGTAGAAATCCTTGTGGTCCTGTACCGCCTTCCGTCCGAGCTTGTTCTCGAAATGGAGGAAGAAGGCTGCAGGAACGTAAGCATTCGGGCGGCTCTGGTCGAGTACCTGGAGGATGCGCTCACGGCGGTTGTTAGCAACTTGCTGCTGGGCAGCTACTGTCTGGAAACCTGTGGATGCAAACAGAGCCACAGCGATGGTTTTGAAAATAATCTGTTTCATAAGTTTTTTTATTATTATTTCGATGTTTTGTTATTCAAATTCTGCACCATAAGGTCCTTCGTCTGTCTCGCCGCTGTAACCCCAATTCTGTTTGAGATTCGGGTTCAGGATAATCTGTTCTTGAGGCAGTGGCAGCAGGTAGTTTTTCTTTGTGATGTTCTGCACCTTGGTAGTCTTGGTTCCCAAGGTCTCTGCATCGGTAGGCGTGTTGGCCTTCACATATTTAATCAGTATGTGCCAGCGGATGAGATCGAACCAACGTTGTCCCTCGAGTACAAATTCCAGTCGGCGCTCTTCACGCAGCCGTTCGCGAAACTCAGCCTGTGAGAGCCCTGAGAGTTCCAGTGCCGAGCCGTCAGAAGGAGTGTTCTGGATGTCATCGTACGGACTCCAGTAGGCACGGCGGCGCACCTGGTTGATAGCATCGTAGGCGGCTTGTGTCGGTCCGTTCAACTCGTTTTCAGCCTCAGCCTTAATCAGCAGAATCTCGGCATAGCGGATGATGGTGGTGTTGACCGACTGACCGGCAGAATTGCCTGCCGACGACGGATTGGCATAGTTGAGCGAGTCGATGTATTTGCGGAAACGGGGAATGGTGAACACGAAGTCCTCACCCGTATTGGGGTCGTAGAGTCGTTTTGCCCAAGAACCGTCACGACGTTGGTCGCGTGGGTCGGTCTGCTCGTAATACTTGTCACTGGTAGCCAGCAGCACAGGCTCAGAATTACTCCAGTTGGTGGCAAAGGTGCAATGCCCCGATACGTTGCCGTTGATGGTGCGGTCGTGCTCGATGGTGAAGATGTGTTCAGCACCGTGTTTCTTGTCAACGGACCAGTTGTCGATGAACTTATCCAGCAGTTTGTACTTTCCAGACTGAATCACCTTGTCGGCATAGTCGATGGCTTTCTGATAATACGCACGCTGGTTGGCTTTGCCCTGTTCGCTGCTGGTCTGAGCCCATACGAGATACACCTTTGACAACAGTGCGGAGGCAGCCAGTGTTGAGGCTTTGCTGTCGAGTGATGTGTAGTCGGCAGGCAGACTTTCAGCTGCCGTCAGGTCGGCTACAATCTGCTCATACACCTCGTCAACACTGTTGCGGGCAGCACCTTCGCCCTCTCCGTCATGCAGCACGAGGGGAACCCCACCGAAATAGCGTACCAAGTTGAAGTACATGAAGCCACGCAGGAAACGTGCCTCGTTGATGTAGTTCTGCTTCGACTGCTCGTCGAGCCACGCGGCATCCGTCACTTTGTCGATGACCACATTGGCACGGTTGATGGCTGTATAGTGCTCTTCCCACGCATAGCCCACGAAGAGATTGGTAGGCTGAACGGCGAAGTTAGACAATTCACGGATATGAGCCGAGTTGGTCTGTGCACCAGCCTTTACATAGTCGGTCTGCAGGTCGTTGATGTAGATACTCTGGTTGTTGAACATGCCGTAGAAACCGTCAACCGTAAACTCCTGATAAATGCCATTGATGGCAGTCTCGATATCCTGTTTGCTCTGGTAGAAATTATCCTTGTCGATAGAACTGATGGAATTCTGTTCCAAATCAGCGCAACTGGTGATGAGCAGACTTGTTGCGATATATAATAATGTTTTTCTCATAATCTTTTCGATATTTCGTTATCTCATTATAGCGTGATGTTGAATCCGAATAATACTGTTTTGGCCATAGGATAGGCACCGTAGTCAATTCCCTGATAAAGGGCACTCGTCTCGTCGATACCGTTACGGTTGGCCTCAGGATCATAACCATTGTAGTTGGTGATGGTGAAGAAGTTCTGCAACGATACATAGAGGCGCAACTTGGCATCCTTAGTTATTTGTGGAACAGGCAGGGTATAACCCAGCTGGATGTTACGGAACTTTAGGTAGCTTGCATTCTCTACAAAGCGGTCGTCGGCATAGATGGAGGTGGCACTGGTGGCTTTCTGGATGGTATTGCTCGGATTGGTTACCGTCCAGCGGTCAGCCACTTCTGCCAGCGGGTTGTAATAGTAGCCATTACCACGATCCAGTCGGCAGGCGAGTGCATTGAACAGCTTGTTGCCGTAGCTGCCGCTAATGCTCACGAAGAGGTCCCAGTTCTTATATGCCAGTTTGCTGCTGAGTCCGTAGGTGAACTTAGGCTGAATGTTGCCCAACACTACGCGGTCTTGTTCATTGACGACACCATCGTTATTGACATCCTCGAACTTCGGGTTGCCTGGTTCTACGGTCGAGATGGTCTGTGCAGGCAGTTGGCTGAGGTCTTCGTCAGACTGGATGATGCCCTTGAAGCGATAGCCGTAGAAAGTACCGAGAGGTTCACCCACTTTGACAATCAGGGGATTGATATATTGCAGGGTACCTACTGCATTGAAGTCGGGCAGGAAATATTCGGAGTTGCCCAGATTGGTCACTTCATTCTTGTTATGGGCAATATTTCCATTGACGTTCCATTTCCATTTCTTGTTGTCTATCAGCACACCGCCAATCTCCAGTTCCACGCCCTTGTTCGTTACAGAGCCCACGTTGCGCAGTACGGTTGAGAAACCGGTAACCTGCTCAACGGGAACGTCCAACAACAGGTCCTTGGTTTTCTTATAGTAGGCATCGAGGGTAACGGTCAGTCGGTTCTGGAAGAAACCAGTGCTCAGTCCGACGTTATAAGAGGTGGTTGTTTCCCACTTCAAATCAGGGTTCGACTTATTCTCGATAATGTAACTGGTAGCCTTCTGGTTGTTGATAATCACCGTGCGAGGAACAACGTTGGCAGCAAACTGGTAGTCACCGATTTCCTGGTTACCCACCGTACCAACAGAGGCACGCAACTGGATGAAGTCAACACTCTTGCCAAGATGGAGCCACTTTTCGCGGTCGAGGTTCCATGAGAGACCCAGTGAGGGGAACCATCCCCAGCGGTGGTTCTTGGCAAAGCGGCTGCTGCCGTCGGCACGCAGGGTCAGCGAGGCATTGTAGCGTGAGTCATAGCTGTAGTTCACACGACCGATCCACGACTGCAGCGTGGAGATGTAATGGCTGCTGACAGAGGGAAGGGTAGTGGCTGCCGCACCGAGATTGTCGTAACCCGTGGCATCATTGCTGAAACCATAAGAAGTGGTAGCCACACTGCTGCGGTCGGTGCGCTGGGCGGTATATCCCAAGAGGGCATTCACCGAGTGTTTCCCTTTGAACACATTGCTGTAGTTTGCGGTGTATTCCGTCTGCCATGTGGTCGTTTTCGTCTGACCTACAGAAGAATAGCCGTTATTGGCCAGTCCACCTGTTGTATAGGATGGTGCATAATAGCTCTGACGCGTATTCGAGATGTCGGCACCGATGCTGGCCTTCAACTTCAACTGTGGGATGACGGTCCACTCGGCAAATCCAGTACCGATGAAGCGCGTGTTCTCTGTCTCAGCCTTGGTATTCTCCAAGTCGCTGATAGGGTTGCCTACACGTCCGTTATAGATGTCAACACTGGTGGGTGTCGGGTCGTAATTATACGTTCCGTCGGCATTGTAGATAGCCGTGTAGGGAGTATGCGAGATAGCTGCCACCCAGGGGCTCGGTGCAAACATGCTGCCGCTATTGTCGGCCACACCCGTTATCTTGTTGTAGGCTCCGTTGGCATTGATGCCTACCAAGAGGGTAGGGAAGATATTGCGCTCGTAGTTGGCACGGCCCACATAGCGTTTCAGTCCTGTGCCCTTCACGATACCATCCTGACTCTTGTAGCCGCCACTCAGACTATAGCGTGAAATCTCGTCACCGCCGACAGCAGAGAGTTGGTGCTCCTGCGAGAAACCTGTGCGAAGGGCAGCATCCTGCCAGTCGTAACTCTGGGTGGGCGTGTCGATGTGATAGCCTACTTCGCCATTGTCGTACAGTTCGTTCCACAGTCCTACCCATTGCTGTGCATTCAGGTATTTGAGTTTCTTGCCGATGGTGCTCCATCCGAACGTGGCACTGTAATTGATATTGTTACGTCCGTGCGCCCCCTTCTTGGTGGTGATGATGATGACACCATTCGCACCACGCGTACCATAAATAGCGGTGGCGGAAACGTCCTTTAGCACCTCGATGCTCTGAATGTCAGAGGGATTCAGGAATGAGAGCGGGTCGAGCGTAGCATCACTTGTCTTGGCACCGGTGCGGGTGGCTGCTGGGTCGTTATAGACGATGAAGCCGTCGATGACATAGAGTGGCTCGTTGCCTCCCGTGATGGAGTTGCCGCCACGGATGCGGATGATGCTGGCAGCACCAGGCTGTCCGCTGGTCTGGGTAACGTTCAGACCGGCTACGGCTCCCTGCAAGGCGCTCTCTACCGAATTGTTCTGCTGTTGCAGCAAGTCTGTGCCTACGCTGGAGATGGCACTGGTCAGTTCCAGGCGTTTCTGTTCGCCATATCCTATCACCACCACTTCGTTCAGACGGCTGGCATTGTCGCTCAGCTGGATATCTACAGGTTCTGCTGCGTCATAGACATCCACCTCCTGTGGGCGATATCCCACATATTGAACACTCAGGGTGAGTGGAAGTTCAACATTCGTTACCAGCGTGAAGTTTCCGTCCACGTCTGTCACGGCACCTAACTCGTTGCTCGACTTGGGAACTACTGATGCTCCTATCAAAGACTCTCCTGTTCGTGCATCCACGATGTGACCGGTGATGGTGGTCTGTGCGGTTGACGGCAATACCGTAGCCAGCACTATCAGAAATAGTACTAATCTTGTTTTCATCTTTTTACCCTTTCCTATTGTTATTTCTGTGCGAGGTCTTGCTGTTCGGCACGATGCAATTGGGCAGTTTGTTCTTTCTGCGAAAGTTGCAGCAAGCCATACTCATGGATGTAGCGGTGCCCATCGGTCAATATCCAGTGAACAAAATGGTTCAGTTGACTATCATGATGGTTGTACGACAGTCCTATCTTACCCGTGGGAATCTCTGCAAACTGCTGCTGCTCCAACAACAGGATGATGTCGTCCAGACGAGCCTCGTCCAGCACCTGCTCACCATGCTTGTCAATATCGAGGGGCACAATGGCGAGGTCACTGCGAAGCTGTCGGCTCTCGAGGTCGAAGATGTTGGAGAGTGAGTTGATGGCGATACCTAACGGGTCGCGGCTCAACGCGGTATTGAGGAAACTGTCATCACCTGAAATCTTTTTACCCTTAAACGAACTCGTCTCCTGCTTGAAACTCTGGGCATAGGCTCTGGATGCCGACTGCTGACTGTTACCTGTGTAGATATGAAGTGCCTGCTCGGTCTTACTTTCCTTCGTGTCGTCGTCAAATTCGTCCTTGACGAAGAAAAGACTCTTCAGTTTCTTGGCATTCAGTCGCTTGCTGCCTAAGAGTTTTGCTGCCTCAGAATCCTTGACGGTGATAGGCAATACGGCATAGCGTGCGAAGAATACGGCTTCGGCGTCCTGTTCGGTAACGAATGATATCTGATGTTCGGTGTTGGTTGATTTTCCTGAAACTATCTGGAAGGTGGTGTTATGGTTGGTTTTTTGATACTCGGCAACCCATTTCTCTACCAATGGACGTACGGCATTCTGTACGCGAAGGGTTACCTGCTCGTTCTGTGCTCCGGCTGACTGACTAACTTGCAGCCCTAAGAGCAATGCTATGGTGAATACTGATTTTTTCATGTTCTTGTCGTTCTTTATATATATTAATAATGTGTTGTTTACTTCTCTCCTCCTTATCATTACGCATCATCTGCATGCTGCAACAACAGCAACACATTCTTGCCTTGCAAGCGTTCGCCGAACGGTTACGCATTCGCATTTGTTTCATCATCATTGTTTTCATTTTTTCTATACTTTAAATGGTTTAACTTTAATTATCTTTCGACGATGCAAAGGTACGGCGAAATTCTCATTCCCACAATACCCTTTGAATGGCATTTTTATATACCATATATTCGGTATATGTTTAAAGATGCTGTTCCTTATTGATAACCTCCCCATTAAGAATCTTAAAGGAGTTGAGGTGGATGCCCTCATGCAGCGATAGAATGGCATAGCGGATAGTAGGATCGTTAGCCAGTCGCAAATCTTCCTGTGAGGGACGTGAGGGAGAGGCTGGATGGCTATGCCAGTTGGCGAGAATCCTCAGTCCTTTGGCGCGCGCATATTTCAAGGCAGCAAACTGATCCTTTGGCGCGAAGGAGAAATGCTCGGGGGAATGGTCGGTATTCTCCATCCAGTAGTTCTCTGTGACGACATCGTCAGTCCCCAGTAGATAGCCACAGGTCTCATTAGGGGCATCCTTCTGAGCCTGTGCTATCATCTCTTCTATGACGTTCTGATTTATCTTCATAGTTTTCTAATGGTTCTTGAGGTCACATGCAGCCTGTTCGTAGTCAATCAACTCCGTGATAGTCGGATGCTCACCACAGATGGCACACGATGGACGTTGTTTGACAGGGATGGTACGGAACTGCATTGTCTTAGCATCGAAAGTCAGCAGACGGTTAGTTAACAACTCACCAACGCCCGTGAAATATTTCAAGGTCTCTGCAGCCTGGATAGTACCTAACATACCAGCGATGGCTCCTAATACACCAGCCTGTGAACAGGTGGGTACGGCTCCAGGAGGTGGTGGCTCCTTGAAGAAACAACGATAACAGGCAGTGCCAGGCAGATGTGTAAACGTCTGTCCATTGAAACGCAGGATGCCTCCATGCGAGAAGGGTTTGCCAGCCATCACACAAGCGTCGTTGATAAGAAACTTCACAGGGAAATTGTCTGTGCCATCAACAATAAAGTCGTATTCCTTGATAATATCCAATGCATTGCCTGACCATAGGAACTCATGGAAAGTATCAACCTTCACATCAGGGTTGATAGCATGAATCTTTTCCTTGGCACTCTCCACTTTAGGTACTCCCACGTCCTTGGTAAAATGGATGACTTGGCGTTGCAGGTTGGAGAGGTCGACCACATCGGCATCAATAATGCCGATACGACCAATACCTGCTGCTGCAAGATAAAGGGAGACGGGCGCTCCTAATCCGCCAGCACCCACTACGAGCACCTTGGCATTAAGGATTTTCTCCTGTCCCTCCACACCGACATCCTGCAAGAGGATATGACGTGAGTAACGTTGTATCTGCTCTTCAGTAAAATCGTACATAACACAAAACTATGAACTCTAAACTATGAACTATGAACTAAACACCCCCTCCTCCCATGAAGTACAAGAAGTCGACGGTGTCGCCTTCCTTGATCTGTATACCATCCCATTCGGAGCGGTCAGCGAAGTCCTCGTTCACCTGTACACTAACCATTTCCGGCTGTTGCACGTCATTCTGTTTGATTAACTCTGTCAGAGTGAGTGGAAGCTGTACCTCCTGCACCTCACCATTTACTATGATTTTTGCCATTTTTATAAACTATTTGCGATTACCATTTGAAGCCACAATTTTGTGGAGTGCTATCACTAATTTGTCAACATCGTCCTTTGAGTTGTATAAGGCGAAGGTTGGTCGTACTGACATCTCATGACCCAAGGCTCGAAGAGCAGGTTGAGCACAATGGTGACCAGCACGGACGGCAATACCTTCTTTGTCTAGCAGCTGACCTGTCTCTGGAACAGGAATACCTTCCAGATAAAACGAGACAACAGAGACACGATGCTTGGGATTGCCAATGAGATGCAAGCCAGGAACCTGAGCCAGTTGCTCGCGTGCATATTCCGTCAGCTGATGCTCATGGTGTTCAATATTGCGAATACCAATACGACTCACGTAGTCGAGTGCTGCGCCTAATCCAATAGCATCAGCGACATTTGGCGTACCAGCCTCGAATCGGGCAGGGGGCGTGTTATATTCCGTACGCTCTATCGTTACGTCCTTGATCATATTGCCACCGCCCTGCCAAGGATGCAGTTTCTCTAACAACTCGTGCCGGCCATACACCACTCCGATGCCATTAGGACCATAAATCTTATGTCCGCTGAACACAAAGAAGTCGGCACCAAGGGCTTGCACGTCGACAGCAGTATGGGCAATAGACTGTGCTCCGTCTATCAGTACAGGCACATTATGCGAATGAGCAATATCAATGATACGCTGCACATCGTTAATGGTGCCAAAGGTGTTGTTTACATGACCAACAGAAACGATACGGGTGCGAGGAGTTATCAGTCGCTCAAGTTCCGATAAAATCAAGTCCCCGTTCTTATCGGTAGGAATAGCCCGCAACTCCGCTCCCTGCTCCTTAGCCACTTGTTGCCAGGGAACGATATTGGCATGATGGTCGAGTTCCGAGACGATGACATTATCACCCACAGAGAGATATTGGCGTCCGAAAGTCTGCGCCACGAGATTGATGCCTTCTGTGGTACCACGTACGAAGATGATGTCGTCGGCAGATGGAGCATTGATAAAACGGCGGACTTTCTCGCGGGCACCCTCGTAAGCATCGGTGGCACGAGCAGCCAACGTATGCGCTCCACGATGGATATTGGAGTTATAGTTGCGATAGTAGTCGGAGATTTTATCAATCACCTGGACGGGTTTCTGCGTAGTAGCACCATTATCGAGCCAAACGAGGTCGTGGCCGTTCACCTGCTGTTGCAAGACGGGGAAATCCTTCTTGATCTCGTCGGTAGATAACGTGTCAGCCTCCTCGTAGTTCAGTTCCTGCAGTTTCTGAGTCTCGGGAATGCCGATGCCAAAGCCCTCGTCACCTGGCAAGGTGTGAGATACGAGGGTGTCGTCTGGTGCAGAGACATCCTGCGGCTCGTCGTCGGCAAAATATTTGCTGACCACAGCCCGCATCTCGTCCAACAGGCAGGTATCGGGCAATCCGAGATCTTGTTTGATGAGTTCTATCATTATTTCTCTACTTTATTACGATGCTGGTAGTCGTGATAGTAGCCTACCTCCACATTCTCAAGAACAGCAATGGCGTCGTCTGTCAATGCTGCAAGACTGAAATACTTGGTCAACAGATAAGAGGCGACACCAAACTTGTCGAGCCCCATCAGGCGAGCACTGAGCGATGGAGCAATCTCACCGGGAATACCACTCTGGTGCAGACCTACCACACCCTGATTCTTCTCACCAGTACGTACGAGGATAATCTTTGTTGTTCCCACACCACGACCAGTAAGGAACTGTCCTTCGACCTCTACTTTGTCAGAAGGAATCAAGGGAACACCACGCCAAAGAATGACTTTCGTGCCAAAGAGGTCGGTAGTCACTGGTGGTACTCCACGCCATGTGCATTCACGCTCAAAGGCGGCAATCGCACGGGGATGTGCAATGAAGAAAGCCGGCTCCTTCCAAACCAACGACAGCAATTCGTCAAGGTCGTCGGGGGTTGGTGCTCCATATCGGGTCGTGATGCGATGGGCTGGGCTGACAGAAGCAAGGAGACCGAATTGAGTGTTATTGATGAGTTCCCACTCCTGACGCTCCTTGATACTCTCAACAGAAAGGCGTAGTTGCTCTTCGAGTTGGTTATAAGGATTATTATACAGGTCGCTTACACGGGTATGTACACGAACAACGGTCTGTAGGGTGTTGAGACTGTATTCCGTGGGATTCTCCTCATAGTCGATATAGGTCTCAGGAATGATATTGTCCTCCTCATGACCACTGACTAAGTCGATATGTTTCTCACCATGATCATTGACAGTTGCTTTCAGGCGCAATTGCTTGTCGACAGCCTTCTGGAAAGTTTGACGGAAGTCTGGAACCTCCTTAATGAACTTCTCTAATTCAGAGAGTTTCAGGGAGAGAAATACAGAAGGGGTGACAGCACGGACGCTGACTGTGGAAGCTGCGTCGTTCAAAAGGTCTGCCTCACCGAAGAACTCACCGTCACCCAGCAGGGCGATTCGCAGTTCCTCTCCATGAGGACCTTTGTTGATAACTTCCGCCTGACCACTTGCAACGATGAAGAATTTCTGTTTATCTTTGCCTTCTTTGACGAAAAGGTTACCTAATGATACCTCGACAGTCTCGAAGGAACTTGCCAAACGATTCACAATTTCATCATCGAAAGCTGAGAACAAAGGAATCTGTTTCAGACTCTTTGCGGTAAATGAGGGCACCCCATTCAGGTACTCGATATTCAGACGTTCCGTCTTCTTGAGTTCTACCTTGGTACGGTTGACGCGGTAAGTGCCGCCACTGACCTGAACCCATGGAAGGAGTTTCAGAAGAAGTCTTGGAGTGATACTACCCATCTGAGGGGCAGTCTTGGTGGTGGTCGCCAGTTTTCTGGCGGTGGCAGTGGTTACACTGCGCTGAAGATTTGAATCTGTCATAGTTAAGTTGTTTTTTTATTTTTTGATAATTACCTTATGTATTGTACCCTCTACATGCTCAACAGAGAGCACTTCATAGCCCTGATCTACAGCATTGCGGGGTACGTTGTCCAGTGGCTCACCTTCTGAAAGCAGAACCTCCAGAATATCACCCGTTTGTAGCTTAGCAAGTTCGATCTTGGTCTTGACGAAGGTCATCGGGCAATGTTCCTTCGTGATGTCTAATGTTCTTGTTGCCATATCTTCAATTTTAAATAAACATTGTCCGTCCTCCCTCTGAGAGTTGCAGGAAGGTTGCTACGCCCAGCACGTCCTTGACTTCAGGGATGAAGTCTTCTTTCTTCAATCCCAGCACGTGCATTGCCATCTCACAAGCGTATAAGTTGACACCCAATAATTTTGCCGCCTCTACCAGTTCTTCTAAGGTTGCCACATTATTCTTACGCATCAAGTATCGGAATATCTTAGGTCCTATTCCACAGAAATTGAAGCGACTGGTGGGTGTTGTCTTCAGACCGCCCATCATGAAACCGAAAATCTTCGTCAGCCAGTTAGCGCCAAGGAATGTACGTCCCTGTTTCTTCTTGATGGCATCCAGGCCCCAAAAGGTGAAGAAGATATTTACCTCATATCCAACAGCAGCGGCACCCGTAGCAAGGGTGAATACTGCTGTCAATTTGTCGAAATCGCCACTGAAGGCAATCAGGCTTAGTTTCTTAGTATTGCTCATTGTTGTTCGAAATTATAAATAGGTGTACTCAGATACCTCTCGCCGGTATCTGGCAGAATGACCACGATATTCTTTTTCTCGTTCTCTGGACGTTTCGCAATCCGGATGGCGGCAGCGACGGCGGCGGCAGATGACACACCAGTCAACACACCATCCGTGCGGGCAAGTTGTCGTCCACGATCGTATGCCTCCTCATCCTTGATACGGATGATTTCGTCGTAGATGGTTGTGTTCAGTACCTTGGGGACGAAGCCTGCACCAATACCTTGTATCTTGTGAGGACCAGGCTTTCCCCCGCTCAGTACAGGAGAGCTGTCGGGCTCCACGGCAATCACTTGAATATGAGGATTATACTTCTTCAACACCTCTCCGACACCAGTGATGGTGCCACCAGTACCAATGCCTGCTACCAGAATGTCAACCTTTCCGTCGGTGTCACGCCATATTTCCTCTGCTGTTGTCTTGCGATGGATTTCTGCGTTTGCTTTGTTCTCAAACTGTTGGGGGATAAAAGCATTGCCAATTTCTTGGGCTAACTCTTGTGCCTTACGGATAGCACCAGCCATTCCCTCATAGGCAGGAGTCAGAACCAGTTCTGCGCCCAGTGCCTTGAGCAGTTTACGACGTTCCAACGACATGGCCTCCGGCATGGTGAGTATCAGGTGATAACCACGTATGGCACTTACCAAAGCAAGTCCGATACCCGTATTTCCACTGGTGGGCTCAATAATCGTAGTGTCTTTATTGATCAGTCCACGACGCTCCGCGTCATCGAGCATTGCGAAACCCACACGATCCTTCACGCTTCGTGCAGGGTTAAATAACTCCAATTTCACGATGATACGAGCTTTCAGCCGTTCATTCTTCTCTGTACGGCTCAGTTCCAACAAAGGAGTGTTGCCGATCAAGTCAATTAAGTTGTGGGCGATGTTTGCCATAATCTTGATGTTTTTTGTGTAAATTATCTGCCTGCAAAGGTAGTGGCTTTTGTCTTACAGTACAATCGCACTCTTGTGGCATTTCATATACCTAACGTTTGGTATTATACCCAAGATAAAACAGCAGGTTTCCGAATTAGGAACCTGCCGTTTTTAATGCAATGCAATAATGCAATATTTACATCAGCTTGCGGTACTTACCCTTGTCCTTGCCACTGGTAATCTTCTGGGCCAGACCTTGGTCTTGCAAACGCTTCAGACGGCTGCAGATACTGCCAGTCTTACCTTCATAACCAAAACTGTGGTCAACGTCTTCGGATGTGAAGATATCCGGCAGGCGGCGATAACCCAGCCAAGTCTTGTTCTGGTGACGAACGTTAGAAGACTGTGCCGCAGCCAGGTCATCGTAGTGCTTTTCGAGGATGGCCTTGCAGTAGTGTTCCTGGAATGCCAACTGAGCGTTAGCAATAAGGATTGCCAGTCGCACATCCTTCTGATCAACCTTGAAGTCGGGGCCGCACTTCCAGCGTCCGTCAGTGTCCTGCACCATCTTATCCCAATGACGGCTTACGACGAAGGGCAACACGAAGTTGATGGCATGCCAGCATGGACGTTTCACTAAGTCCTCCTCCGCAAGGTCGTTATCCTCACCAGCATCGGCCATGTGGTGCTTGGTCCAAAGCTGCAGAGCCTTGCTGATAGGCTCACAGGGAATCTCACCTTTGCAGGCATCGAGTTTGTAAGCCCAGTCGCGAAGCTCCTCATCACGCTTGCGTGCATCTTCGTCATAGGGCGATGGCTCCAGCATCTCAAAGTTAGAGTCTGCGTTGGGTGTCGCCGAGAAGCGCGACATCAGGCCATTGACGTTGTTCGACTCGGTGTTCAGCTTGTTAAGGGCGTCCTCCGTGCCCGTATAGACAGCATTGAAGTGTACGGCTGTCTCGCCTATGGGGGCGTTCGACGTCTTCAGATAGGCTCCATGCTTTTCCGAATGGAACGACTTTAGCCAATACGTCTGGAGAGCATCCATATAGCCCTTCTTCAACTGTGCGAGGGTGTTCTGGAGCTCGCTATCGAAGATGCTGACATGGAGGTAATAATCCTCTCCGTCAATTATCTCGTGGGCGTTGGCTTCAGCCTCGCGCAGCGCCGCCGTACTGGTCTCTGGAGGCAGCGCACGATAGATACCTGTCGGGCGTGGTTTCTTGCTCTTGGCACCACCGTTGTTCTGCTCGCGCTCGGCATTCGAGGCGTTGAGGGCTGCTATCTGAGGCGCATCGGCCTTGTGGATAGGCTCCATCATGATTTCCTCCAGATCGACGGCCACCGACTTCATGCCGCCCATACGCCCTATGAGTAGTACGAGGCAGTTCAGGCGGTTTTTCTTGCCGGGCTTGGGCCAGAAGCGGTACCAGCAGCGCGTCATCAGGGTCATGGCAAATGCACCGCCCACGAAAAACACTGCAGGAAAGTACTTCTGCTTTATGCGGAAGCAGAGCAGTTTCAGCAGCGTGAAGTAGGGAATGAGTTTGGCAAACTCGGCCCCGATGTGCTCCAACGTCTGCAGAATCTCCGTCTGTGCGGCGATGGCCTGCCCCTGGGCTTGCCCGAGCTGTTCGCGCTTCAGCACCGAGTACTTGCGGCCCGTCACCTGTTCGATGGCCTTGCGCATGGCCTTCGACGGCTGCGGGGCGTTGAAGTTCTCACTCTCGCGCTTCTGCAGCAGCTTGCGGCCACCCTCTACAATGCGGTCAATCTCGCTCATGCCGCGCTCGCTGATGAGGTCTTGCACCCACTGGAGCATCAGCAACTTGTTACGCGCCAGTTCCCAGTTGCCGTCGTACATCACTATGAGGTCGTTGTACAGGTCGCGGGCGGCATCGTGGCGACAGTTGGGACCATTGGGGTAGAGCATATTGACGAAGTCCGCGGGGTCGTAGCCGAACACCTTGTACTTCTCCTTCTCCACGTCCTTCTTCACCAACTGCTGGGCCTTGTCTTTGGCGGCCTCGTCGCTGGCAGCGGCTTGGGGGGTTACTGACTGCGTGCCCTCCGATGGTGCTGCGGCATTGCTGGGCAGCTGATGGTCGGAGTTGGTGGCGGCACTTTTACCTTCACGATACGAATCGCCGTACTGACGGTCGAATTCGCTTTCAAAAATGTCTTTTTCAGTCATCTTTAAAATGGATTAAGTTGTTAATATTAAATATTAAATAAATGATCTTCGTCGATAAAAAGAATGTCTTCCAGTCGGGGACAGAAAGAGAATTTGTCACAGTTCACGCATGAGTTATCCGTGACGTGCTTGCCCGTGGTGCCTATGACGTTGAGCATACCGAGAGTCTTCGACTGCAGGTACTGCTGGTCGGCAATGTTGCCACCGATTTCTGGGTTCCACTCACTGACCAGCCGCAGGCCTTCGCCCGAAGAGGTCAGGTGAGCCAGCCGTGTCTTCCAGGGATAGTCAGGGCTTTGTGTCTTCTCATACAGTTCCTGCGGTGGGAAGGGCAGGTGGTCGTAGTCGCTCATGAAGAGGCCTGAGAGATGCACCACGTTTTCCTGCTTGCGACGGCGATACATGACGGGCTGGCCATTGTCATCCAACTTTGGATTGCCATCCTTGTCCAGTCGTGGCACCAGCGCGAACTCCTTCACACCATATACAAATCCCGGTAGCGACGTCTTCAGCTCCTCGCCCCACTGCAACAGGCGGAGTGGAGTAGGCTTCTGGGCAAATTTCTCACCGGCGCGAGGCTTTGCCAACTGCTTCATGCACCACTGCTGATAGTCGCTACGCAGCGTCCACTTGTCGAGGGGTTGGCCTTCACGAACGGCCTTGATGATGGCACGTCGCGTGCTGATTTTCCAGTTTACCTGTGCATTGCGCACCTGTGTCCAGAATACCGAGGGCGTGCAAGGTTCGCACGACGCCCAGTAAATGTTCTGTTGCCAGACAAAACGCCAATTCTTTTCCGTATTCCTTACTTATTATTAGTGTTGATAATATCCGTGCGATAGCGTCCGATGCAAACGTTCATCTGACTTTCCACTTGAAGCAGCATGCGTTCAATCTGCGGCGAACACTCCAGCTCCGTCAGGATGCTCAACTTGCCGCGCTCACTGTCCAGCCAAATTTTCAGCACCTCATTGTCAAGGAGCATACGGCCCTGCGAGCCTTCTGGCAACTTAGGCAAAGCCTTGCGCTGTGCTTCAGTCAGGTGAAGAAATTGGTCGAAGAGTTCAGCAACGGGGTCTTCTGATTTTCCGTCGCAATTCAAATGAACGCTATAGCTTGACTGTTTTTCGCCTTCACTTTTGTAAAAAGAGGAGTCGCCAAGTTGTTTTAACATGGTGCGGTTACTGGGCTTCGAACCCACGGGAATAAATTCAGCGTAGCCGTTATTCCACTTGTTCATCTTTCCCTTCACGGTCTCGTCCGGCTTGGTCTTCGGGCGACTGATGTACGAAGCCGAGCCCCCGCTTGGCAGGGACTGGGCTGTTGCTGTGGTTGATTTTTTCGTGCTCATACTTTATACTTTATTATTGTAGATTTTGCTCAACATTTCCCTGACCAGACGGTCAACATGTGCTACACCCGTAGTGATCAAGTCATTATAGCAGATGTATTCATGGAGAGTATCAAACATGGAAATCTGCATCTTCGGGCTATAGCCACGGAAGCAATCTTCCAGGTATGCAACTACTTGAGGCTTCAGCTCGAAATCATCAGCCAAGGCCTTGATAAAATTACGAACACGTCTTACGATTGGGTAACGACGCCAGACCCATTCTTGGTACTTGTGCCATTCCTCTTCAGGATTATCAGAACTACAATAGAAGCGAGTCTTGAAGTTCTGGGGGATCTCACTGTAGATTTTAACTACCTTTTTCTTGTTGCCGCTATTAACGGACTTTCTTGTTTTTTTTGCCATATCTTTTTCCGATAAATGTTACTTTTCGGCAAAGGTACAGCTTTTATTTAGAACAAAAAAAGAGTGTAAGTGTTTGTTTTTCAATAGGGTACATATGATGTACCTTTAAAAACAGAGACTCCTCAAAAAGGTACATTAAGTGTGCCTTTCAGACGGTCCTTTATTGATTTTTGTCTTATCGGGGAGATAAAAATATTCCTTATCATCAGGAACATCATCGTCACTTCGCTTAGGCTCGTTCGTGAAAGTTGACCAGAGCTTCAGAGCCAAAGCGGCAAAATGCTTACCTACGTCATTCCCCGGAACCGTATTTTCGTCCCACTCCCAAGAATGAGAATCTCGAATTTCTTTAGGAACAGTCCTCCAAGGCTTCGTCCTTTCCCAGTTCCAGTGAAAATATAGTCCTACCCAATCTGCGAACTTTGATGGTCTTACAACCGTAAGCCATTTTAGTTCAATAAATATTCGATGATAAACAAACCAATACCACCTATTATCCAACTCTTTAAAATCGATTTTATTTATAGTCTCTATTATTCTACCTTCATCTAGCTTAAAGTCAAAAATGTCTATGTCTGGGTTACGCTCCCACATTCTTCTTTGTCGGTTGTGAGGGTCAGTGGCACCACCTTCTCTATATTTATAAGTAGAAGCTTGGGGAATGTTTATCGTGTTCATTAACGTTCTACAATCCAATTGTAACTGAGTTTTGTCATTATCTTTTGCCCACTCATACATTGCCCGTAAAATCATGGCTGCAAATGCACTTTCACCAATGTTAATAAGATTCTGGGCAAAAGTGAGCCAATCCTCGGCGCAATGCACAAGTCCGAGTAATTCGATTTCAGTTACCTCTTCACACATCAAATCAGTCCCTTGGCTTTATCAAAAGCAAGTTTGTTGATAACCTTCAATTGGTCATCAAACGATAAATCTTCAAAGACGACCTTTGTCATGGCAGTAAGATCCAGGTCATCACGCTTCAATGTGTTTAATATATTGACTAGTGAGGTGAGCTCTTCGTTGTCAGTTTCAAATGATAATGAAAAACTATTATTACCTGGGAATTCCATACTTTCCCCTATATTACATAATCGAAACATCATCATCTGCCACAAAACGCGATTTTTCATTTTCTGTATGTCATCGTCCCAAGGTGCATTGATAACCATGATATCCTTCGCAGAACTACTGACTCGTTTTTTCTTGGTCATTTTATTCTGGCTGTAGTGAAGGTGTACCACATGCTTACCCTTTGGCGTTGCTGATATACTCACCCCTAAATTACGTAAAGCTACAGCTGCATCATATTGTGGCGATGCTGTAAAACCTGTACGGTTAATATCTGCCCAAAGAAAATTGATGAATTCCTGCCACGTCAAGTGTTCGCCCGTTAAACAAATGGTAACCACATCGCTTAACTCTACTCGATTCCATACCACTCCTTCCATAGGTTGTAGGTCAAAAAGGGTTTTATCATTTGTTATCGACATTTTATCTGCATAGGCTACGACAGGGTAGCTATGGGATTCAATACGGAATGGTTGACTTTCATCGCCATCCGTCATGCATGAGGCTACTAACGTTCCTATCTGCATACCAATATCTTTACCATACTTGATAATCTGATATGGTTTTTGTAAAGGGATATAAGATGTACTGAAATTCTTTTTATCCATAATTACCTTTAATTTTATTTTTGCCCACAAAGTTACAACTTTTTCTTGGATTATCCATCTTTCCATATTGCAAAGTTGATACAAGCATCATTTTGCACTCACTTATTGCAATATTGCATTGCATTGCAATTTGGCGGAAAATGAAGGAGGTGGAAAATGGGTAAAATAAAGGAAAATATTAATATAACTATCTAATATATAATAACTTATACTATAATTATACACTTACTATACTCTTACTATCTCTTTCTCCACTTCCTCGAAAAGTAAAAGCAATGCAATAATGCAATATTAAGCTGGACGAATAGCGCCCTGTACCGATTCATTCCGGACGAGACGTAATCTCGTCGCTGGTGAGGTTACGGCTCGTCGATGGTGAGGTTACGGCTCGTTATAAGTGAGCTTATTGTCTTTTTTGGTTATCTTCAATAAAATCGGCACGTTTTTCACCCAAAATGCGTTTTTATTCCAAAAGATTTTGTATCTTTGCCCTCAGGTGGCGAAAGCGTAAATCCTGCAAAGTTTAGCGAAGCAGAGCAAAGCACACAAAGGTACAGCATGGATGTTTAACAATTATATTATTTTAATTATGGAACAAGATACTGTTTTATTGGCCATCCAGGCATACAAAGAAGTGTGTGACAATCACGCTACAGTTTATAACAGAAAAGGCAATGCGATTCAATCGCTCGTATACCAGGCTCCGTCTTATAGTTCGAGCATTATCGGTCGCAAGTATGTCTATCTTTATAATTGTAACGGCGAACTTGCTCGCTACAACATCAAGACGGGAGAAATCACCGTCTGATTATTCGAGGCACGGGAGTGATCCTGTGCCTTTTTTATGAAAAATTCCAATAAAGTTTTGTTGCTCCAGAAGATTTTTGTTTTTGAAGTGAATATTGTATCACCGTCCCCCAACAAACCGAATAAACAACAAAGCCACCACTCATGGAGTGATGGCTCGTTATGCTTGGGGCTCGAAACGACCTTTGCAGGCCATAAAGGTTGTCATCCTTTCAGCGAATTCCCCTTTGACACTGCAAAGATAAGCATATTTTTGTTATCTTCTAAACTTTTTCCTGAATATTTGCAGATTTTCTGCTTTGACGGCTTCTGGGATGTGTTCTCGGGTGTTATCTTATGCCATTACTAGCTATGCGCAAAATGAAAAACGGTGGTCCCTATAAGCCTTATGCTATCATTGATGAATACGCATTTTCAGCAACGAAAGAACTACTACAAAAAGGAACTCCGCTTTAATGGCCTTGCTTGCCGGACCAACCGGGGCTATCCATCTGAAGCGGAGTTAAAAAGTGCTTCTATTAAGTCGCTTGCCGGACCAACCGGGGCAAACATAAATAGGTTCCTTTCACGTTGCAAAGATAAATACTTTTTCTGATATTTGCAACTTTTTCGCTGTTTTTTCACCCAAATGCGTTTTTATTCCCAAAGATTTTACTATCTTTGACTTCGTCTTAGATACTTTCGCTCGAAAATAAAAAGAAAAACAGTTTTTTCTTTGTATTTTGCTCGCTTATTTGTATCTTTGCAACAGGTTCGGGGAGAAATCCGGACTAGTAAAGAAGCATTTGCTATTATTTCGCGTTCAGCCAAAAGCGTAGGAAACTTATTGGGAATAAAAAACGCAACGAGATAATACGTGAGGAGGTGTCGTAATGGGCATCACCACCATCAAATGATAGGAATGCATTACACTTAGGTGTGGTGCATACTTGTAAGATGGTCGGGGTTCCCTTCCTACGCTGCCTCGAAGCTGAACGCAAAAGGTGCATCACACTTTTTGTGTCTTGGCGTGATTGATAGTCGATGCAGAACTAAAAACTATCAATCGAGAAATGGCAAATACGAACTTAGCAAATGCGAAGACTGCGAAGAACGACGAATTCTATACGCAATATGCAGATATACAGAAGGAGATAAATGCTTATCTTGAATACGACCCAGATGTATTTCGTGGTAAGACTGTCCTGCTTCCTTGTGATGACCCAGAATGGAGTAATTTTACTAAATTCTTTGCCCAGAACTTTGAATCATTTGGGTTAAAGAAACTGATTAGTACGAGTTATGCAGTAGAGTCGAAGAAGATAAAAGATTGGAAGCCTACACTCTTTGAGACAGAAAGTCCCTATTACGATGCAGACAAAAGTCGTACCAATGGCAAGATATTCATCCTTGATGAGGACATCAATAGCGATGGTCGCTTTAACATCAATGACCTTCATTGGAATTATCTTGAAGGTGATGGTGATTTCCGTAGCGATGAAGTGAAAGCCCTTCGTGATGAAGCGGATATAATAATAACTAATCCGCCTTTCTCGCTATTTAGGGAGTTTATGATGTGGATAATAGAAGCAAATAAACAGTTCGTTGTTATAGGAAATCAAAATGCTGTGTCATATAAAGAAATCTTTCCTTTGATAAAAGAAAATAAAATATGGTTAGGAGTTGGATTTAAAGGTGGAGCAACACATTTTATAAGCAACTATCAGGATATTGCAACAGCTGGAAATCACATTGAAGGCATGATAAGAGTATCAGGAGTTGTTTGGTATACCAATATTGACCATGGTCGTCGTCATGAACCTCTTCCCTTAATGACAATGGAAGATAACATTCTTTACTCAAAGCACAAAGAAATCAAAGGTAAAGGTTATGTTCATTATGAAAATTATGATGCAATAGATGTTCCTTACACTGATGCAATTCCATCTGACTATGATGGGCTAATGGGAGTTCCACGAACATTCCTTGATAAATACTGTCCAGATCAATTTGAGATTATAGGTAATGCAGAGGGAGATTCAGGTAAAGAACTCGGCTTTAAACCATATCCACGTGAATTAAGAAAATTGAATAAAAGCCTTAGAGATGGACAACCTTATTATTTTGATGAAAACGGTGTTCCTCAAAAACCTTTTGGAAGAATTATAATCCGCAAAAAACAATAGCTATGCAAACGACATTGATGACCGACCTTACGGTAAAAGAAATATGTGAGGGCTTTGTCTATAATCAGTTGGAAGGCAAAGGTCTTAATGGGTGGGCTGGTAAATTGACTATTCAGCCCGAATATCAGCGCAACTATCTTTATATTGAGAATGATGGAAAGAAAGAAGTGGCTGTTATAGAAAGCATATTGAAGGACTATCCTATAGGACTAATCTACTTCAATCGCAATGAAAACTATAAGAAGACACAAACAGAGTTTGAGATTCTTGATGGTCAGCAGCGCATAACAAGCATCGGACGTTTTGTTACAGGAAAGTTTGCCATCAAAGATAAGTTTGGCATGGAGCAATACTTCAGAGGACTTAACCCTGAGGAACAAGAGAAGATTCTCAACTACAAACTTCTTATATACATTTGCGAGGGTACAGAGAAGGAAATAAAGGAATGGTTTGAGACCATCAATATTGCTGGTGTTCCATTAAACAAGCAGGAACTGCTGAATGCCACCTATTCAGGTCCATTCGTTACAAGAGCAAAGGAGACATTCAGTAACTCTCGCCATCCACAACTGCAAAAATGGAGCAGTTATATAAAAGGTAATGCCAACCGCCAAGAGATTCTTCATGAGGCTCTTGTATGGGTGTCAAAGGGTGAAGATAATGTCGGAGGCTATATGAGTCAGCATCGCAACGAAGACAACATTGAGGAGCTGAAGACGTATTTCGATACTGTTATAGAATGGGCAAAGACTCTGTTCGGTGAGCCAAAGAGCGAAATGAGAGGTTTGGAATGGGGTGCTTTCTATGAGAAATATCATGCCAATTCTTATAATCCTTCACAGTTGCAGCAACGAGTTAATGAGTTATATGCAGATGAAGCAGTAACCAATAAACGTGGTGTCTTTGAATACCTTCTTGGCGGTGAGATAGATAAGACTCTGCTTAATATCCGTATCTTTGAAGATAGCGTAAAGAAAACAGTTTATGCACGACAGACAAACGAAGCTCGAGAGAAGGGCATCAGTAACTGTCCTGAATGTGCGAAAGGACATGAGAATGTACGCACAAAGATATACAAGTTTACGGAGATGGATGCCGACCATGTGACCGCATGGAGCAAGGGTGGTGCCACAAGCATCGAGAACTGCCAGATGCTGTGCAAGACGCACAACAGGGCGAAAGGAAACAGATAAACTTTTAAAAACAACAATGATGAGAAAACTATTTTTATTATTATCGTTAGTGGCCATTAGTGTTAATGCTCAAAACCTTGAAATCAATTTGACAGAGAGTGGAGCTTATGAGAAGAAAGAAGTTGTAAAGGTTGATTCTACTAAGGCCATCATTCTTTATGAACGAGCAATGATAGCATTAAGTGATTGGACAGGCCCAGACGGGAAAGCTAAGGCTGGTATTGATTATCAAGAGAAAGAAACTGGCACAGTAATCTACAAAGGCAGATATTCTCTTGGATTTAAAAACATCTTTTTAGGTGGTGGATGGTATCGGTATGCGGAGTTTACGCTGAAAGTCCGTTGCAAGGATGGACGTGCACAGGTCACCGTAACAGTCCCTTCAATCACTGCAATACACAACAGAAATGGCATGACTAGTACGAGTAGTGTGGCCGAATGTCTTAAAGTTGTCAACAATGCCAAAGGGGCAAAACATGAGCGGGGTGTTAAGCTAATGACAGATCTTACAGAGACAGCTGACGGACTTGTATTTGCAATGTGTGAACAATTAAAAAATGGTAGTTCTAACGACGAAGACTTTTAGGACATGGCACGAGGTAAAGTAATAACAACCCACTTGCGGACGGGTGAGCCTAACGGTATCCGTACGGTGTTCATCAGCAACAAGATTTGCGAGATGATAGTGTTCCCCAAGTCGGAATTTGATGCGGTGAGCAAGATGGAAGAGAGTTCGCGCCCCGCACTTTACATCCTGCTGGGTGAGGACGAGAACGGCAGCGCACAGGCATATTCTGAAAGGCAGTCTGCTGCAGCATAATATAAGGCATAATATAGTCTATTGGCTGCAAGATTATATCTACCACCTTCAGTTAGGAAGGCTGCATCATCCAATGCCATAACAGACTTCTCTTGCCTGTAGGTAATCATCGCTAATCTGCTCTCATTGTCTAAGTTCATATCACGATTCCCTCTTGCATGACATTATATTTGAAAAGAGAAAGAGGAGCCGTTTCCCATTGATGACGGGTATAAGGAAACACATTGATTTCCTGACCCAATTCCAGACCTTTGTCCCAAACGGGATACTGAATGTTGGTACGATCTTTTAATGTGAGACGGGGCTTATCGACGATAGCTAATACATCCCAATCGCTGTCTTCACGAGCATCTCCCCGAGCCCGTGAACCATAGAGAATAATCTGTGCCGTCGGTTCAGCGGCACGGATAGTATCGCGAATCAGACCGATAATCTGCATCTTTCTATCTTCTGACATACCTTATTATCTTATGTTTCATCCGCAAAGATACGATTTTTTCAGAAACCAACAAAGGAAAACGGCTGAATTTTTGGAAGTTTTATTTGGAAGTATCGAGAATATTGCCTATCTTTGCGGCATAAAAATGAAAAGATATGGAAGAAAAGAGGTATCCCATTCTTGAAGAGGAGGAGAGTGTAGGTTTATGCTCCGAACCATCTGTTGCTGCCCGATATAAAACAGAGGAACAACTTGATATGCCAATCCTTGGCCCTTCAACATGGGATGAGGCTATGGACGACCTCGATGAATCGGAGAAAGAATTCGAAGCTGGAAAATGCATCCCTTGGGATGATGTCATGTCTGAAATAAAAGACCGTTACAGGCCTTATGCGAATTGAAATTTCTCCTAAGGCGAGACAACACCTTTTTGGGACATGCGAATGAATCCGAACAAACTTAAGCGAATGATCTAATCAGAATTTAGTCACCAGAGCGCCATAACGACAAAACGATAAGGTTATGGCAACAACACAGAATTATTTCCCACGGAAGTCGGAGTCGGTTCCGATGATTTATACCTACGAGAAAATTACACCCATAGGCCCTTTGATAATTAAGAATATTATTAACAATATTTAGCGAAAATAATAGCGGATATATTTGGAATTCTCGATTATTTTTAGTACCTTTGTAAGCAAGAAAGGCAGGAGAGTCCTGACCTGGATAATGTTTCACTTAATAATCTGATATCATGAGTAAAATTATTTACGAAGTTTACAAGAACGACATCAAGGATTCTGAATCTGTGATGTATGGGAAGTACTACGCTCGACTGAAGAGTGTCGAGACCATGACGCTGCCTAAGATGGCTAAGCACATTTCGGAGCACGGAAGCGTGTTCACCGAGGATGTTGTGGAGGGTGTGATGAAGAAAGTCAAGTCGTGTCTGATTGAACAGCTGCTGGACTCCAAGAAGGTGAAGGTGAATGGGCTCGGCACGTTCTACCTGACGGCTGAGTGCCAGAAGGGCGGTGCCGACAAGGAGGAGGATTTCAACGTGAAGGAGCACTTGAAGGCGCTGCACATCCGCTTCCTCCCCGACCAGACGGCTGAGGACAATCTGTCGAGCCGCGAGTTCATCAAGAAGGCAGAGTTCGTCAATGTCAAGTCGCTGTTGAAGTCCGACGAAGAGAGTTCTACCTCAGGCGGATACTCCGGCGGCGGTAATGCCCCAGGACCCAGTGCCGAAGGGTGATTTGAAGTTCATAGTTCATAGTTCATAGTCACACAGAAATTCACAGAAATCACAGAAACATTGGTGCTCCGATAGATTCTTGGATTTCCCACGGCATAGATTAAGATTTCTGTGAATTTCTGTGATTTCTGTGTGACATTACATAATTCATAGTTCATAGTTGATATGAAACATGAATTAGTAAGAAAAAACAATGAATTAAAAGCAGATACGAAAAATATCTGCTTTTTGGTTATTCCGACTACCATACGTTTGGTATATCTGCCTATTTGGTCATCCCCTTCATGCTGAGCGAGATGCGGTGACGGCGCAGATCGACCTCGATGACACGGACGCGGACGTGCTGGTGGAGGCGAACCACTTGCGTGGGGTCGCTCACGTATTTATCGGCTAATTGCGAGATATGCACCAAGCCGTCCTGATGGACACCGATGTCAACGAAGGCTCCGAAGTTGGTGATGTTGGTCACGATGCCAGGCAACTCCATTCCCTCGTGCAAGTCTTCCATCGTCTGAACGGAAGCATCGAACTCAAACTCCTCAATCTGCTGACGAGGGTCGCGCCCGGGTTTCTCCAACTCTTTCATGATATCCGTCAGCGTGGGCAGTCCGATGGTGTCTGTCACGTAGTGACGGATGTCAATCTCGGAGCGTTTCTCCTTATTATTAATAAGGTCGTCAACATTGCAATGGTGGTCTTTCGCCATCAGCTCCACCACGCCATAGCTCTCAGGATGCACCGCACTGTTGTCGAGTGGATTCTTAGCTCCGGGAATGCGGAGGAATCCTGCGCATTGCTGGAAGGCAGCAGGCCCCAGTCGGGGCACTTTCTTCAGTTGGGAACGGCTGGTGAATGCTCCGTTCTCCTTGCGATATTCCACGATATTCTTTGCCAGCACGGGCCCGAGTCCGCTGACGTACATCAGCAGATGTTGCGAGGCGGTGTTCAGATTGACGCCCACCTGATTGACACAACTCTCTACGGTCTGGTCGAGCGAGTGTTTGAGTTTCGTTTGGTCCACATCATGCTGGTACTGCCCCACGCCAATGCTCTTGGGGTCAATCTTTACGAGTTCCGCCAGGGGGTCCATCAGTCGGCGACCTATCGAGACGGCACCACGCACGGTGACGTCCTCGTCAGGAAACTCCTCGCGAGCCGTCGCTGAGGCAGAATAGACAGAGGCTCCGTCTTCGCTGACGACGAAGACTGTAGGTGTGGTAGGTTGGGTTAGGGATTGTAGGGTATCTTGAATAAAGTCCTTCGTCTCACGGCTGGCAGTGCCGTTGCCGATGGCAATCGCCTCGATGTGGTAGTCAGCTATCATCTGTTGCAGATGCACCGTAGCCTGTGCACGATGATTGATGGGAGGATGAGGGAAAATAGCCTCGTGATGCAGCAGATTGCCCTGAGCGTCCAAGCATACCACCTTACAACCCGTACGGAAACCCGGGTCGATGCCCATCACGCGCTTTTGTCCTAACGGGGCGCCTAACAGTAATTGGCGCAGATTCTCCGTAAACACCTTGATGGCTTCCTCGTCGGCACGTTCCTTGCTGAGATTGGAAAACTCCGTTTCAATAGAAGGGCAGAGCAGTCGCTTGTAGCCATCCTCCACGGCTTCGGCTACCAAACGCTGACAGGCACCGTTGCCACGCACATAATTGCGCTGCAACCGCTGTACGGCATCATCGTCGTCGATGGTGATACTCACTCGCAGGATGCCTTCGTTTTCGCCTCGGCGCATCGCTAACAGACGGTGGGATGAGCAACGCTTCAGCGGTTCCTCCCAATCGAAATAGTCGGAATACTTGGCTGCCTCGTCCGTATCCTTCTTGGCTTTCACCACTTTGGAAACGATGAAAGCCTCACGGCGGAAAGCGGCCCGCACCTGATTGCGACTGTGCTCATCCTCGCTCACCTGTTCTGCAATGATATCCTGGGCACCTTGGAGGGCGGTGGCGACATCGGAAATGTCGCCCACAACGAAACGCTTGGCGGCCTGTTTGGGAGAGGGCTCGCGTTGCAGGAGCAGCAGTTGGGCAAGGGGCTCTAAGCCTTGTTCGCGTGCTATTTGGGCACGTGTGCGCCGTTTGGGTTTATAGGGCAGGTAGATGTCCTCCAGGACGGTTGACTCCCAACAGTCGTTGATACGCTTCTCGAGGTCGGCAGTCATTTTTCCCAGTTCGGTGATGGTCTTGACGACAGTGTCTTTGCGTTTGGCAATCTCCTGAAGTACTGCCAACCGATTGCTGATGGACGTAATCTGCACTTCGTCCAATCCTCCTGTGCGCTCCTTTCTGTAGCGCGAAATGAAGGGGATGGTACAGCCCTCGTCAAGCAGCTTTAAAGTGTTCTCGACTGCGTGGTCGGATAGATGCAGTTCGTTGGCAATCAGTTGGGTAAATATCTTTAAATGTTCCATTGTTGTCTTGTTTTTTGAATCTTAACGCTACAAAAGTACGCAAAAAATATGAGAATAGCCATCAGTGGACTCTAATAATTATTAATTTATTTTGCATTTCGTGGGAATTGTACTACCTTTGCAATTCAAATTGTAGAGAAAGATGATTTCTGTTGAAGGACTATGTGTTGAATTCAGTGCCAAGCCGTTGTTCACCAATGCCAGTTTTGTGGTGAACGACCGTGACCGTATTGCCTTGGTGGGCAAGAACGGAGCTGGCAAATCGACACTGCTTAAGATATTATGTGGTATGCAGCATCCGACGAGTGGGGTGGTGAGCATACCTAATGACACAACGATAGGATATTTGCCGCAGGTGATGAATCTGCAAGACGATACGACGGTGAGGGAAGAGGCTCAGAAGGCTTTTTCGGCTGTTCGGGCGATGAAGGCGCGTATCGACCAGATGAATCAGCAACTGGCCGAACGTACTGACTATGAGAGCGATGACTATCTGGCACTGGTGGAACGCTTCACGCAGGAGCACGAGCGCTACCTGATGATGGGGGCAGACAACTATGAGGCAGAGATAGAACGCACGCTGGTTGGCTTGGGTTTCGAACGGACGGATTTAGAACGCCCTACCAGTGAATTCTCAGGCGGATGGCGCATGCGTATAGAATTGGCTAAGATATTGTTGCAGAAGCCTGATGTGCTGCTGCTCGACGAGCCTACCAACCATCTGGACATTGAGTCGATACAATGGTTGGAACAATTCTTGGCTCAAAGTGCCAAGGCGGTGGTATTGGTCAGTCACGACCGTGCTTTTATCAATAATGTGTCGAATCGCACGTTGGAAATATCCTGTGGGCATATCATCGACTATAAGGTGAAGTACGACGAATACGTGGTGCTTCGCAAGGAGCGCCGCGAACAGCAACAGCGTGCCTACGAGAACCAGCAGAAGGAAATAGCCGATATGCGCCAGTTTATCGAGCGTTTCCGCTATCAGGCTACCAAGGCTGTGCAGGTGCAACAGAAAATCAAGCAGTTGGAGAAGATAGTACCCATTGAGATTGACGAGGTGGACAACTCGGCTATGCATCTGAAGTTCCCGCCCTGCCTGCGTAGTGGTGACTATCCTGTGATTTGCGAGGACGTCAGGAAGGCTTACGGCGAACACACGGTGTTCTCGCAGGTGAACTTGACGATTAAGCGAGGCGAGAAAGTGGCCTTTGTAGGTAAGAACGGTGAGGGTAAGTCAACACTCGTGAAATGTATCATGGGAGAGATTCCGTTTGAAGGAAATCTGAAGATAGGACACAACATCCAGATAGGATATTTCGCTCAGAATCAAGCCCAGCTTCTCGACGAGTCGCTAACCGTTTTCCAAACAATTGATCATGTGGCGAAAGGAGAGATTCGTCTGAAAATCAAGAATATATTAGGCGCATTCATGTTTGGTGGCGAAGCCTCGGATAAGTTCGTGAGAGTGCTCAGCGGAGGCGAACGCAGCCGACTGGCGATGATACGTCTGCTGTTGGAACCCGTGAACCTGTTGATACTCGACGAGCCCACCAATCATTTAGATATGGCATCGAAGGATGTGCTGAAGGAAGCCATCAAGGCATTCGACGGTACAGCCATCATCGTGAGCCACGACCGTGAGTTCCTGGACGGGCTTGTGACAAAGGTTTATGAGTTCGGTGGAGGCCGCGTCAGGGAACATTTGGGCGGTATCTACGACTTCTTGCAAACGAAACAGATAAGCGAACTCAACGAACTGGGGAAGGAGCCAAACATTCCCAAAGTGGAAATTTCCGCTGAAGTGCCAGCTAAATCCGTGTCGTATGCCGAACGTAAGGACCAACAAAAGAAACTGCGTAAGGCAGAGCGTGCTGTAGAAGATTCTGAACGCAAAATCAATGATATGGAACGCAGGCTGAAAGAGCTTGACGAACTGCTGATGGACCCAGCGAATGCTTCGGATATGGAACTCGTGACCGAGTACACTTCTATCAAGAGAACCCTCGACGAAGAAGTGGAGCGATGGGAAAAACTATCGGAAGAATTGGAACAACTAACATAAATAATAACAATGAAAATCAAGAAAGTAATGATGATGATGATGGTGTCATCAATGTCGTTAACGACAATGGCGCAAGCGCCAATGAAATCAGGTATTGATTTGACAGACTTGAATCAGAATGTCAAACCAGGTGACGACTTCTACGACTATGCTTGTGGCGGCTGGATGAAGAAGAACCCTCTGCCTGCTGCTTACTCGCGCTACGGCAGTTTCGACCGTCTGGCTGAGGATAACAACAAGCGTATCAACGGTATTCTGAAGGAGTTGCAGGAGAATAGCTATCCCAATGGCTCTGTAGAACAGAAACTGAGCGACCTCTACAAGCTGGCTATGGACTCCGCCCGCAGGGAGAAGGAAGGGTTGGCACCGGCTATGGGCATGATTCAGAGAATGGAGGCAGCCAAGACCGTTCAGCAGCTGTTCGCCATCCAGTTGGAAATGATGCCTTACGGCGACTCAGAGTTCTTTGGTGCCTATATGGGTGCCGACGAGAAGAATGCCTCACAGAACATCCTGAACATCAATCAGGGTGGGCTGACGCTGGGACAGAAAGATTACTATCTGGAAACCGACGAGGCTACGACCAAGATTCGTGAGGCATATAAGAAACACATCGTACGCATGTTCCAACTCTTCGGTTTCAAGAAAGGAGCTGCTGAAAAGAAGATGAAGAATATCTTCAAGGTAGAGTTGGCATTGGCTAAGGTTTCCAAGTCGCGCACTGAACTGCGTGACCCCATTGCCAACTATAACAAGATGACGCTGAAGGAATTTGACTCAAAGTATCCTCACTTCCAGTTGGAGAAGCAGATGAACGCCAAAGGCATTGCCTCACAGTACATTCAGGAGTTGGTAGTAGGACAGCCCGACTTCATGGCAGGTGCTGACCAGATTTTTGCCAAAATCACTCCGGCTGAGTATCGCGACTATATGGAGTGGGGTATTATTACGAGCGCTGCCGGCCTGTTGAACAATGAGGTGCGTGCAGCCAATTTCGATTTCTTCGGCAAGGTGATGTCAGGTCGTAAGGAAGACCATCCCCTGTGGCGTCGCGCTACCAGTCAGGTGCAGGGCGTGATGGGCGAGGCTCTGGGTAAGATATACGTTTCCAAATACTTCCCGGCATCTTCCAAGGAGCGTATGAAGACCCTCGTGGAGAATCTTCGTATAGCCCTCGGTGAGCGTATCGCTGCCCAGGATTGGATGGACGATTCAACCAAAGTGAATGCGCTGTTGAAGTTGAATACCTTCTATGTGAAGATTGGTTATCCTGACAAGTGGACGGATATGTCAGACTTGAAAATCGATGCGAAAAAGTCTTACTATGAGAATATGCAGGAATGCAGCCGTTTCTGGAATAAGTGGCGCATAGAGCATACGGCAGGAAAACCCGTTGACCGCGACGAGTGGTATATGACTCCCCAGACGGTGAATGCCTACTATAATCCAACTACGAACGAAATCTGTTTTCCCGCTGGTATCCTGCAAGTTCCATTCTTCGACCCAACTGCCGATGATGCCTTCAACTATGGTGCTATCGGTGTAGTTATCGGTCATGAAATGACCCACGGATTCGACGACCAGGGACGCCAATATGATAAGGATGGAAACATGCACGACTGGTGGACGGCTTCTGATGGAAAGAACTTTACAGAACGTACGGATAAATATGCAGACTTCTTCTCGGCAATCAAAGTGCTGCCCGACCTGAATGGAAACGGCAGACTGACACTGGGTGAAAATCTGGCTGACCACGGAGGTCTGCAGGTGGCTTGGTATGCGTATAAGAATGCTACGAAGGATGTGAAGTTGCCTGTCGTTGATGGGCTGACAGCCGACCAGCGCTTCTTCTTGGCTTATGCAGGCGTATGGGCAGGAAATATTACGGAAGCTGAAATCCGTAATCGCACCAAGAGTGACCCCCATTCTTTGGGACGTTGGCGTGTCAATGGAGCACTTCCGCACATCGATATGTGGTATGAAGCATTCGGTGTCAAGGAGGGCGACAAAATGTACATTCCAAAGGAAAAACGCCTCTCTTTATGGTAAAATAACCACGAAAATAGGAAAAAATGCCGTCGTAAATGTAAATTTACGGCGGTTTTTTGTTGCTTTTAAAAAATTATTACTATATTTGCACCTAATTAATGCTATCCTAAAGAATAATGATAAACGATAACGCTCAAGATACAGAAAGAACTCAGAGGACCTTCCGCCCTCAGGAGATTGCCCGAGAAAAGGAACTCGTTAGGGAAAACGAGCCCCTGCAACCCATGATGCAACAACAGCAGCAACAACAGCAGGCTGGTGGTAAGCAATGTCCCTTTTGTGGGGCTATCAATGACCCGGAAGCCATGTTCTGCGCTCAGTGCGGTCAACCTATCAGCAAGTCGTCGTGTCCTTTCTGCGGTTCGGAAGTTGACCCAGATGCTGATTTCTGTGAAGCCTGTCATCACTACATCCGAAAGGATGTCTGTTCGTATTGCGGTGCCCACCTGTCGGGCAATGAAGCCTACTGTCCTGAATGTGGCAGTCCACGTGGCGGATTGGTGTGTCCTACCTGCCATGCTATGAACGATTTCGCATTTTGCAAGCAGTGTGGTACGGCATTGACGGCTGAAGCCAAAGAATTGGTGAAGGAACTGCAGAAGAATCCCGATTATAAGGAACTGCTGGAGGCTGTTCAGGAATATTCGCATCTGGAGAGCTCGTTGCCTTACAATTCTGAGCGTGATATCGTTCGCGAGCAGATGAATATGAAGTTGCGCGAGCGCTTGCTGACTTTGTTGGCAAAGGACCAGGGAGTGGAACATCCTGTCATTCCGAAGGTAGAAACCAAGCGCATGACCAAAGAAGAGTTGGAGGAGAAGAAATCGGAGAAGATTAAGAAGCTCTCAGCCATTCTCGACCGATTGGCCGTGCCGCCAACATCTTCGCCCGTTCAGGCACGCAATTATGCGATGGCAAGTAAGCCTATGGGCGTTCGCTTGGCGTGGGTGTGCAACTTCAAACATGCGTTGCACAGCAGTCCTTGTGGATGTGCCAAGCCCCATCTGGGCGGAAAGTGGGTAGTGTTAGGAAAGAATAGTACTGCAGAAATTAAAGACGATAAATAATGGATCAAACCATAAGAACCATACGGACACCGGAACAAAACAATTCGACCATCAGAGTTGCTCCTGCAGCTGGAGACAAGACCTACAGACCTGGCTCTTCGGAGCCGGTTCAGTCGAATGTTTCGAATGATTTTATCCTCAAGGGAAAAGTTTACCATTGCATCAAGTGCCTGAGCGACAATTCTGGTGAAGCACAGGTGTTCTTGGTTGAGAGCGACGGTCAACAGTTGGTGTTGAAAATCTACTATCCGAATTTTACTATCAAGAAGACGCTTTTGCGAATCATCCAGAGTTTCGGAATGGAGACCATCGTGAAGATTTATGATTATGGTAAAACCTATGTTGACGGTAAGAATCGCGATTATGAACTGATGGAATACTTGCGTGGAGGTACGCTTAAAGACTACGATTTGGATAATGATTTCAATCAGTTCCGCCGTATAGCTTTGCAGGCAGCAGCATCGCTGGCTTATTGCCACAACAGCAATATTATTCACAAGGACATCAAGCCCAGCAACTTCTTCTTCCGTGACGAGAATCATCAGGAACTGGTGTTAGGCGATTTCGGAATCTCCAGCGTTCTGGACGGTGACGAACGGGTACACAAGACAACTCAGGCCCGTACGCCTGTGTACGCAGCTCCCGAAATGTATAACGACGTGATAGACGGTGAGGTGGAAATCACCCCTTCGGTCGATTACTATTCCTTAGGTATTACGCTGATGACGCTTTGGCTTGGAGAAAATCCGCTGAGCCAGAACGAGCGCGTGATGATGCGTAAGAAGAACGAGGGGCGTCTGCCTCGTATTAACGAATTGCCTGATCGTGTGAAAATGATTGTGCAGGGATTGACGGCTGTCAATCCGCAGAATCGTTGGAAGTACGAACAGGTGGAGCGTTGGTTCTTGGGTGAAAATGTGGATGTGGATATTTCATCGCCCATACTGAAGTATCGCAGTTTTATCGTTGACCCGGAAAAGAATCTGGTAGCAGACAATGTACACGAACTGATACCGTTGTTGCTCGATAATGAGCGTCTGGCTATTAACTATTTGTATAATGGTCGTATAGCAGGATGGTTGGAGCAGTGCGGAAATGTGAAACTCAGTTCGGTTGTAAAAGATATTGTGGTCAATCGCTATCCTGCCGATCAGCATGCAGGTTTGATGGCTTCCATCTATGTGATGGAGCCGACTTACCCCTATAAGGACTTACACGGCAATCAGTGCGACGACCTTCACAGTGTCAGTATTTCCGTGCTTAGTTATCAGGAGGAATACGCTATAGCCTTGCAGAATCCTAATGATACGTTGTTCCTCTATCTGGAATCGCATTCTAAAGCCGACATCAACCGTCTGCGCAGCTATTTCTCAGAGAAGGAATTCGAAGGACGTGTGGCCATTTTGCGATTGGTTTATGAGATAGACAAGGATATTCCGTTCTTGAACCAGTATCCTTCATCGTCGTTGCAGGAGATTGTTCATGCGTTTGGTAATGAAGATCTTCCTGAGGATGCTTGGATATCTCTGAGTGACGGACGCCTACTGTCATGGATGTATTGCCACGAAGACCGTATGGCGTGTGAGGCGTTGCGTATCTTGACTAATGGACAGAAGTCAACGAAATCGTTGGGTTACAAGGTCCTGTATAATATTGATAGAGATGCAGCCTTTGACTTGCGCGAGGCTGATACCCCCTATCGCGTAGGTGTGTTGCTGAGCCAGATGATGAAAGAATGGCAGCGACTGCCTGAAAAAGAGTTTAATGAGAAAATTAAGGACTTCTCCGACCCCAACGGGCGCTTTGCCTATTTTGCCCAGTTGCATGGCTGGTTCGAGCAGTTGAACCATTGCCGTGCCTGCTTCAATCTGAAGAGTCCTGAGAATACCGATCGTTTAGGAGTCTATGACTTGCGTACAGCTGCTTATCGCTTCTGTCGCATACTGGGTGCTCGTCCAACCTATTTGTTGGAAGACGGGCTGGAACTGGTTGATGGGCTGGCCGTTGACAAGATAGGTAGAAATGCTCAGCTGGCTGCCGAACTTAAAAACGGCTCATTGAGCCAGTGGCTTTCCATCTTCTATCATGAGGATCCAGAGAAGGATTTCAGTGAGACCTACAGTTATGAACGTTGCCTGGAACGTTGGATATTGACGCTGGGTGAGATAGATCCCAAACAGCCATATTTCAAACGATTCGGCACAGCTAAGGAAGAGACAGCCGCAAAATATTCGGAAGTGCGCCAGCGCTACTATAAGGCCAAGAATAAGGAAAAAACTTGGCGTATGGTGTTCTATTCGCTTTGCGGATTGTGGGCCTTATTATTAATAATATGTGGTGTTAGTGGGCGCGACTATCTGTTGCAGCATCCAGGAATGTCCATCGTGCTACCTCTTGGTGGTATGTCGGCTTTAATAATAGGTACACGCGCTTATTTTAAAGGTTATGGTTTCGTATTGTCATGCCTGTGGGGATTACTGGGAGTGATATCATCCTGGATACCTGTATTCATATTAAAATATGTCAATGGCTCTATGCCTGGTATGTTCGTACCTGCCATACTCTTGTTGACGGCTGTATATATGGCAATATGTCATTTTACCGATTTCCGTTCAGACACTAATAGTGAGAATCTGTTGATTTCAGAGGTGATGGATGACGATGTGAAGTCAACCCTTCTGGAACCTCTGTACTATACTTTCAAGGAGCGAAAATTCAAGTTTAAGGGCTCTAACTTCGGCTTGCTAGATGATGTGACTAATCAGATACGTTCATTGAGTGGCGAGTCTGTCCTGCATTATATCTTATGGTCAGCCCTCGTAGGAATCTTGTTGATGGAGTTAATTGTATTCAGTCCCAAACTGTTGAATGTGAATAATCCTAATCTTGACAGTTGGAAGCTGAACCCGTCAGCAGTAGTTAAACAATTACAAAAGGACGTTGAGTAATATGGTATGTGAGCATTGTCATAAAGAAAACCGTTCGATAGCGAAGTTCTGTAAGTGGTGCGGCAAGCCGCTCATCTCGCAGAATGTATTAGACAAACTGGTTGGTCTTGAGGATGTGAAGAAACAACTCAAGACAGTTGTCGATACCTATACTTATCTGCATTCGCGTAAAGATATCATGAAGGTGCGCCTGAGTGTGAATGCCATCATTATCGGTGAAACGGGTACGGGTAAAACGGCATTGGCAGAAGTAATCCGTGATTATTTCTATCAGCATAAGATTATCGATAAGCCCAAGTTGACGATGGTCGACGCTGTAGATTATCAGCGTTTTGTTGATAAATGGGATGATAATATCAAAAAGTCAAAAGATGGTATTCTCTTCTTCGATAATGTTCAGAAACTATTGCCTGACCGTTATTCCAATCAGGTGAACCCGCTTGATAAACTCTTTGTTGAGATGGATAAATGGGACGATAATCCCATTGTGATTATTTCCGGTCTGCCAAAGGGCTTGGATGATTTCTTGGTAAACAACCCAGCGGCTCAGAACCGTTTCAAGTACATTTTCCGACTGCCCACTCCAAGCTATAACGAATTGTGTGAAGTATGTAAGCAGGAATTACGCACGAAATATGGTATTGCTGCCTATACACCTGAGGCAGATCATAAATTGGAACGCTATTTCCAATATCAGGTAAAAATCAAGGACGATACCTTTGGCTACCGCCATTTGGCAGTGAAGACGGCTGAGGATATCTTTACTTCGTTTATCAGTCGTGGTGCCGATGCAACGATGATAGAGGAGAGCGATATCAACGGCTATGTACCAGAGGAGCGTTCACTGGACGACATCCTCAGCGATCTTGACCAGTATATCGGAATGGATCAGGTCAAGAAAGCGGTTCGTGAGATTGCATATAGCGTACAGAATAGTGTTCAGCGCGCACAACGTGGATTGGGCGAGCAGCAGAAAGCTGGAATCCATATCGTTCTGACAGGTAACCCAGGTACAGGTAAAACAACTATTGCCCGAAAACTGGGCGAGATACTGGAGGCTATTGGTTATTTGGACAGTGGTCATGTGGTAGAGTGCGATCGTGCCAAGATGGTAAGTCCCTATCAAGGTGAGACACCTAAGGTCGTTGACCGTCTGTGCGACAAGGCTATGGGTGGTATCCTCTTCGTCGATGAGGCTTACACCTTAGCTCCAGTCAGTCAAGGTGGTGATCGAGATAATCAGGGCGCTCAGGCTTTGGAACAGTTGATGAAGCGCATGGAGGACGATCGTGGAAAGTTCGTGGTGATAGCAGCAGGCTATCGTACGGAGATGGAGAATCTCTTCCGTATCAACCCTGGTGTGCGCAGTCGATTTAGCTATTTCCTGAATATTGACGACTATAATCCTGACGAGCTTTACCAGATTATGCTGGTATTTGCCAAGCAGAAAAAATATGTGTTTGCTCCAGATGCAGAGGAGTTGACTCGCAAGATGATTACAGAAATGTATGATTCTCGTGACAAAGACTTTGCCAACGGCCGTACGATGCGTCAGTTATTTGACAAGATTACTGCCAAGCAGGCAGAGCGTCTGCAGAAGGAGGATATGTCGACGAAGACTAACGAGGAATTGATGACCATCATACAGGAGGATATTCCTTACGAGGCACCAAAAGCTGTCGACTACACTGAGTGTCTTGCAAAGCTCAACGGTATGGTTGGATTGGCTGCCGTCAAGCAGGAAATTTCCAATCTTGCAGCCTTCCTCAATTTGCAGATACGTCGTGGAGAAACCAATACTTTCCAAGGGAAACACTACGTCTTTACGGGTAATCCTGGAACAGGTAAGACGACGGTGGCACGCATTATGGCAGATGTCTTCCGTACATTGGGTATCTTGTCACGTGGTCAGTTGGTGGAGGCCGATCGTAGTAAATTGGTTTCAGGCTATTCAGGTCAGACAGCTATCAAGACCAATCAGTTGATTGATTCTGCGATGGGTGGTGTACTCTTCATCGACGAGGCATATACTTTGAAGTCTGGTGACAATGATTCCTTTGGAGGTGAAGCTATCGATACATTGCTGAAGCGATTGGAAGACGACCGTGGTAAGTTCATCTGTATTGTTGCTGGTTATACAGACCAGATGCATGACTTCATCGACACCAACCCAGGTCTGAAGAGTCGTTTCACACAGACGATTCATTTTGATGATTACACGCCAGATGAGTTGACTGAAATCTTTGTGAATCTTGCAAAGGGCAAGAACTTTACCGTTGACGACGCTACTCGTGATGCTGTGCATCGTCAGTTTGAGCAGTTGTATCTGCGTCGCGACAAGAATTTCGGCAATGCCCGTGAAGCACGTCGTATCTTCGATGCAGCCGTAGAGAAACAGAGTCAGCGTTTGATGGCAGAGGTGAACAATCCCGACTTCAAGGACGAGGATATGTATCGTATCACCGAGGCCGATCTCGACGTTCAGCAGAGCGAGAAAGCTCGTCCTCTTGATGAGGTACTCAACGAACTTGATGAGTTTATCGGTATGCGTTCTGTTAAGAATATGATTCGTCGTCTGGCTGTACAGAGCATGTTCATGAAGCAGCGAGCTGCGATGGGTGCCGGTAAGGTACAGCAAATGGCTATGAACTTTATACTGACTGGTAATCCTGGTACGGGTAAGACTTCTATTGCCCGTAAGATGGGAGAAGTGCTGCAAAGTATGGAAATCTTACCAACCAGTCGTGTCATAGAAGCCAGCCGAGCCACCTTGGTAGGTAAGTATATGGGTGAGACTCCGAAGATTGTGAATAATATGTGCGACAAAGCGATGGGTGGTATTCTGTTTATCGACGAGGCATATACGCTTTCTTCAGAGAACGACCAGTATGGTAAAGAAGCTATTGATACTTTGATGAAGCGCATGGAGGATGATCGCGGAAAGTTCGTGGTCATTGCCGCTGGCTATCAGAAGGAAATGGAAGAGTTTATGAATGTAAATCCAGGTCTTGCCAGTCGCTTTACACATAAGATGCATATCGAAGACTATAACGAAGACGAACTCTTGGCAATCTACAAGAAGATGGCTGCCAAGGATAACTATACGTTATCGCCAGCAGCAGAATTCAAGTTGATGGATTTGATTTGCCGCAAGGTTGTCAGCAAGAGTAATTCTTTCGGAAATGCTCGTGAGATGCGTAACATGCTTGATGAAACCATTCAGCAGTTGTCTGTTCGTGTCAGTGCGTTGCCTCAGAACGAGGTAACTCAGGAGACCTACCAGATGATTTTGCCAGAAGATATAAAAGATGAGTTATGATTATATGTCCAAGTTGTAAGGAAGAAATAGAGGAACAGTCATGCTATTGCGACCAATGCGGTCAGGCGTTGATGTATTGTTCTAATTGCGGTCGTGTTGGAACAGGGCGGCGTTGTACTCATTGTGGTGGTTTGATGGAACCTCCTGGTGGCGAACAACAGTCGAGCCAGCCCGGCAGTCATGTCACAGCAGCAGAAATTAGTCGAACGTTTGCAACTGCCCGTGAAACCAATAACGGGTTGCCTCCTGCTGATGTCCAGATAAAGGGTATTCCTACGTTAACCCTATATAATCCTTCGCTGAACATCCGTATGGTTGGAATTAACGGGGCTATCATTGGTCGCAAGCAGGGACCTTACCAACAATTATTTGTAGGTAATATGTATGTGTCGAGTGTGCATGCCCAGTTGATTTACAAACCCGATTCAGGTTGGTGCATTATTGACAAGCATTCGTCGAATGGCACAAAATTGAATGATCGTGACTTATTGCCCGATATTCCGATGTCTATCAAGAGTGGTGATATCGTTTCGTTGGCGAACATTAACCTGCAGGTGAGTGTCAACTGACCTGTGAATTATGTATTTAGAGATTGTATTAATAAATTGTTATGAGTAGAATAGTCTTAACGGCAGCAAGCCGTGTGGGATGTGTGAGAAGTAATAATGAAGATATGGTGCTTGCCTACGACAAATTCGTGCGTAGTGAAGCTTATCATACAGAAGTGATGACAGAGAATGTTGATCGGTTTGTGATTGCCCTTGCCGATGGTATGGGTGGACATCGGGCTGGTGAGGTTGCCAGTGCTGACACTCTGGCTAATCTGCATTTTTTCATCAACGACCTTCCAAAAGGTTTGTCTGTCAGTGAATTTAATGAGATGATGGTGGTTTGGCTTGAATCCGTCAATCAAATGATTGCTTCGAAAGGGCATGTCGATCCATCTATGGCAGAAATGGGTACTACATTAGTAGGAGTCGCCTTTTTTAATAAGAAGTATTATTGGATGAATTGTGGTGACAGTCGTCTCTATCGTTTGCGCCAAGGCAAGATGACCCAAATATCGACAGACCATTCCCTAAACACCATCCAAGGTGAGAAACGTCACTCCAATGTCATTACGAATTGTATCGGAGCAGGTTGTAAGAATTCCTATCTGGATCTGTACGAGTTTACTGACGATTTCCTTTCTGGCGATGTCTATCTGCTATGTTCCGATGGCTTGAGTGATATGATTTCCGATGCTGAAATAGAGAGTCTGCTGATTGAGGGCGCCTCTGCCAATCGCCTTTGTGAGGCTGCTATTGAGGCAGGTGGCTACGACAATGTATCTGCATGTGTGTTTTCTGTAATGTAAATTGAGATTATGCCTTTAAGATTACCAGATAGATTACCAGCTATTGACTTGCTGAAGCAAGAGAATATTTTCGTGATGGATGATTCTCGTGCTCACATGCAGGATATCCGTCCGTTGAAAATTGTCATCCTCAACCTGATGCCGTTGAAGATAACTACAGAGACGGACTTGATTCGTTTGCTTTCCAATACCCCTTTGCAATTGGAAATCAGTTTTATGAAACTTCGCAGTCATACCCCGAAGAATACCCCCATTGAACATATGATGATGTTCTATCGTGACTTTTCGCAGATGCGCAATGAGAAGTTTGATGGTATGATTATAACAGGAGCTCCTGTCGAGACATTGGACTATGAAGATGTCACGTATTGGGATGAGATGACAGAGATATTCACTTGGGCACGTAGCCACGTAACAAGTACCTTGTATATATGTTGGGCAGCTCAGGCAGGACTGTATTATCATTATGGAATTCCTAAGTATCCGTTGGATAAGAAGATGTTTGGTATCTTCCCACAGATTCCTTTGGAGCCCCAGTTGCCCATCTTCCGTGGTTTTGACGATATGTTCCAGATGCCGCATAGCAGGCATACAGAATTGCATCGCGAGGATATTCTTGCGAATCCCAATCTCTCGCTGATAGCAGAATCACCTGACTGTGGTGTCAGCATTGTGATGGCTCGTGCTGGGCGTGAGTTCTTTATTACAGGGCATTTAGAGTATGCTCCTAATACACTCGATAAAGAATATAAGCGCGATAAAGACATCCGTGACGATGTTGAGATGCCCAAGAATTATTATATTGACGACGACCCATCCAAGGGACCAATGGTAACCTGGCGTGCTCATGCTAATCTGCTTTATAGCAACTGGATTAACTATTACGTTTATCAGGAAACGCCTTACGATATTAACCAGATTGAATGATAGCGCTCGAATTGCTTGCACCAGCCAAGGATATCGCATGTGGAAAGGCTGCGATTGACCATGGCGCTGATGCTGTCTATATAGGGGCTCAGCGTTTTGGTGCTCGTGCAGCTGCAGGCAATAGTGTGGATGATATCCGTGAATTGTGTGACTATGCCCGTCCGTTTGGAGTGAAGGTGTATGTCACGGTGAATACGATTCTTTATGATGACGAACTGGAAGCAACCGAGCAACTGATTCGTCAATTGTACGACGTTGGTGTTGCTGCAATATTGGTACAGGATATGGGTATCCTGCAGATGCAACTTCCGCCCATAGCACTTCATGCTTCAACGCAGACGGATAATCGTACAGCCGATAAAGTAAGATGGTTGCAACAGTTAGGCTTTCGTAGGGTGGTGTTGGCTCGCGAACTATCTGTCGATGAAATCAGCCATATTCACCAGCAAGTGCCCGACATGCCTTTGGAGGTATTTGTCCATGGTGCTTTATGCGTGAGCTATAGTGGTTTGTGCTATGCGTCTCAATATTGTTTCGGACGCTCCGCCAATCGTGGACAGTGTGCTCAGTTCTGCCGGATGAAGTTCGATTTGCTGGATGCTGAGGGCAGGGAATTAGAACATCAGCGCTATTTGTTGTCACTCAAGGATATGAATCAGAGTCAGCATCTGGAAGAACTGATACAGGCAGGTGCCACCTCTTTTAAAATTGAGGGCAGACTAAAGGATGTCAACTATGTAAAGAATGTTGTCTCAGCCTATAGTCAACAGTTAGATGCCTTCATCGGCAAACATGCCGATCTGTATTGTCGTGCATCGAAAGGACATTGCGTCTATTCGTTTACCCCCAACCTTCAGAAGACTTTCAATAGAGGGTTTACTACTTATTTTCTGCATGGTCGCCAACCAGACATCTTTTCACCAGACACGCCCAAGGCTATGGGCGAGTATGTCGGTTACGTCAAAGAGATGCGTCGCGATTCGTTTACAGTTGCAGGCACTGCCTCTTTTGCCAATGGTGACGGCCTATGCTATATAAATAAGGTACGCGCGTTAGAAGGCTTCCGTGTTAATCGTGCCGAAGGCAACAGACTCTTCCCACAACAGATGCCGGCAAATCTACGTGCAGGAATGGCGCTCTATCGTAATAATGATCAAGAATTGGAACGTCGGTTGGCTCACAAAAGCAGTGAACGCAAGATTCCCTTGGCGATGAAGTTGGAACCATCGGTTGATGGATTTGCTTTGTCAGCAGGAGATGTGGTGGTTACTATTTCTTGTGAACATCAGCAGGCAGAGAAGCCTCAGCGTGAAAACATCATTCGTCAACTTTCCAAATTGGGAGGGACTCCTTACGAGTGTAGTGGGGTGGATATGGCTGAAGATTTCAACTATTTTATCCCCAGTAGTCTGTTGGCAGACCTGCGGCGCAGGCTCGTCTCCAGTATGTCTTTGGCGCACTCTCAGTCCGTTCCTGTCGGACTCTCAGTCCGTTCCCGTAGGACTTCCAGTCCGCTCCCTTCGGATTATTCCGCGCCTTACTTCTATAATATTGCCAATCGTTTGGCAGCTGATTTCTATGGTGCAGAACCTTCAGCCTACGAACTGAAAGGCGGTCAAGGGCCCTTGATGCAGTGTCGCCATTGTTTGCGTTATGCCTTGGGAGCCTGTCAGAAACATGGTGGAAAGAAGCCCGAATGGCGCGAACCGCTTTTTCTCCGTTTAGGTGACGGACGCCGTTTCCGTTTGGAGTTTGATTGTAGTCATTGTCAAATGAATGTGTATGCAGCGGATTAGGGATTATATCATATTGATCTTTGCATTTCTGCTGACGGCCTGTTATAATAACGGTCCGCAAACGCCCGATGCATGGGACCTGACAGAGAAGCAACTTGACTCCATCTCTTTTTCAACCACTCATCACTATTCGCAAAACTATAATTTTGTAGTCAAATCTAAGAGTCTGCCGCTATCTGACCAACCAGGCAATCTGGCTTTCGATACCATTTATGTGATGAGGGGTGAACAGCTGGTAGTAGCTGATATCCAGACCATTTCTACAGATTCGATAGATTCCATTTGGGTGAAAGTAGCCCGCGACCAGTTGACACAAGGTTGGATACGGGAAAGCGAGATGTTGGAAGGCGTGTCGCCTGATGATTCCATTTCGCAATTCATCGATTTCTTCTCCAATACCCATTTGCTGATTTTTATGGCCTTCCTCATCGTGGTGACTGTAGCCTATGGTCTTTATCGTCTGAATCGGCGTAATGCCTATATCGTGCATTTCAATGATATCGACTCTTTCTATCCCACACTGCTGTGTCTTATGGTAGCATCGTCGGCTACACTCTATGCGTCCATTCAAATGTTCGGAGCAGAGTCGTGGCGTCATTTCTACTACCATCCATCGCTCAACCCCTTTGCGCTCCCCTGGCATTTGGCACTGTTTGTAGCCTCCGTTTGGGCCATTATCATCATTGCTGTAGCTGCAGTCGATGATGTGTTACACCATCTGTCTGGTGCCGATGCGCTACTCTATATAGGTGGATTAGCTGGCGTGTGTGCTGTTGATTATGTAGTGTTTAGCGTTTCCACCTTATATTATATAGGTTATCCCTTGTTAATAGCCTATGTTGTTTTTGCCCTTTATCGTTATGTCCACCAAGCGCACTACCGCTTTACGTGTGGAAATTGTGGAACTTTGCTTTCCAAAAAGGGTCGTTGCCCGCATTGTGGAGCGATGAACGTATGAAAATCCACATAAATAGGGATTGCATAATTTTGCAGAAAGCATTACCTTTGCACCCGATTATGAAACAGAACAGTAAATTTTTGATGATGGGGCTGTTTTCTGTCATGCCCCTAATGTCGCAAGCCATTGAGGTGAGCGACTCTTCTCGTGTTGTTGATCTCGACGAAGTGATAGTTATTTCCCAGCCAAAAGAGCAGGTACGTCTTCGTTTACAATCCGTGAGCAGTAGCGTTTTTGGCAATGAGCAAATGCAACAGTTGACCGTCCACAATCTGAGCCAACTGTCCCAGTATGTGCCTTCGTTTGTCATGCCGTCTTATGGTTCGCGTCTCACTTCGTCAGTTTATGTACGTGGTATCGGTTCGCGTGTCAACAGTCCGGCAATGGGAGTGTATTATGACAACATCCCCTTGATGTCGAAATCGGCCTTCAATAACCACTTCTATATGTTAGACCGTGTGGATGTATTACGTGGACCGCAGGGAACACTCTATGGCCAGAATACAGAAGGCGGTTTGGTGCGCATCTATTCCAAAGATCCTATGAACTATCAGGGTACTGACATCCGTTTAGGTATCGGCACTGGTCTCTATTCTAATGTCGAGGTGGCTCACTATCATCGACCCAGCGAGCAGCTGGCGTTTAGTGCAGCAGGTTTCTACAACGGACTAAAGGGATTCTTCAATAATCAGAATTTTTCAGAGAAGAATGACAAAACCAACGAGGCTGGTGGCAAACTGCGCTTGATTTTCCAGCCTAATATGAAGTTGAAGTTCGATTGGACAGTCGACTATCAGTATGTCAATCAGAATGGTTTCGGATATGGCGAGTTCCAGCCGATAGAGTCTGGTGCCCCGTTTCCTTATAACCTTGATGTCGCTGATCCTGCAACAACCATCATGAATGGTTATAAGCGCAATATGTTGAATACAGGTCTTACTGTCGGCTACAACACCGAGAAGTTTCTCTTCACGTCAACCACCAGCTATCAGTTCCTGCAGGACTACATGCTGATGGATCAGGATTATATTACACCCGACTATTTGCGTCTTGAACAGCGTCAGAAGATGAATGCGCTGACACAGGAATTCGTACTTCGTTCTCACGACAAGAGCCGTTGGCAACATACGACGGGACTCTTTGCTTCCTATCAGTGGCTTCACACCGATGCTCCTGTATTCTTCGGTGAAGCCATTACAAAACCTATCGGCGACGGCATCACTGCTGCGATGAAAAATGCCATGTATCAAGGCATGTATCGTAGCATGCTTGAACAGATGACTCAGCAGATGGTGGCCGACATGATGGCCAAGGGAATGCCTGAGGCTGCTGCTCAGGCTGCTGCTGCCCAGGCTGCTCCAGCTGCAGCCGAGAAAGCGGCTACGGCTGCCATCGAGAAAGCAGGCATCAATATGAGTGCGGAGATGGGGGTACCAGAGACATTTAAGACTCCCACTCTGAACTTCTCCGTCTTCCACGAGTCCAACTTCCTGCTCACCGACCGCCTGAAGTTCACAGTCGGATTGCGTTTCAATGTTGACAAGGTGAAGATTGAGTATGATGCGCTGGCGTATATGAATATGACAGGTGGAACGGCCGAGCGTCAAGCAACCTATCATCTGACATCGCATATCGCAGACAGCCGTCAAAAGACCTACGTTCAGCTGTTGCCCAAAATAGCGCTGACCTATAGCTTGCCCGAAAACGTGGGTAATATCTATGCCCTCGTGTCGAAAGGCTATCGTGCTGGCGGCTACAATATCCAGATGTTTAGCGAGGTGCTTCAGAGCGACCTCAATGCCAATCGCAACAATGCTATGCGTGGCGATTATGACGTAGAGCATACAACACAAGACTACGATAATATCACAGAAACCATCTCCTACAAGCCCGAGGAGTCTTGGAACTTTGAACTGGGCACCCATCTCAACCTCTTCGACAGCAAGGTGCAGGCCGATCTCTCGGTATTCTACATGAAGATAAGGAATCAGCAGATTTCCGTCATGTCACCACTCTACAACTACGGACGAATCATGACAAATGCCGGCAAGAGCCATTCCTGCGGTTTGGAGGCAACACTGCGCGGACGTGCCTTCGACAATGCGCTCGACTGGAACGTGTCCTACAGCTTCACCAATGCCAAGTTCGACGAGTATGAAGCCAATACCAGCAATATGGTAATGGAGGTGGTGTCGTATAAAGACAATTATGTTCCCTTCGTACCCAAGCACATGCTCAGTCTCGTGGCCGACTATCACTTCGGCAAGTTTACCTTAGGTGCCAACCTCTCCAGTCTGGGTAAGACTTGGTGGGACGATGCCAATACCTTCGCCCAGAAGTTCTATGCTGTTCTTGGAGCACATGCCGACTACGACTTCGGTCCTGTCCTGATCTCCGTATGGGGTCGCAATCTTACCGATACGAAATACAATACTTTTGCTATCTCAAGCAGTGCAGCCGGCGGTGCCCGCTACTTTGCTCAGCGAGGCAATCCGATACAAGTAGGAATGGATGTACTAATTCATTTCTAAGAACAAAATAAAAAACTAAACTCAACCATTTTTGTTAATAACGTTAAAATTAACGGAAATATTTAACTAAAAGACTTCTTCATATCGCGAAAAGCATTATCTTTGCTTCCGATATGAAGAAGTCTACTATTTGGATCATAGCTATCATCATGGGATTCGCTTTTGTGGGTCTGCTTTATCTTCAGTTTTCCTATGTAGAGGAAATGGTGAAGATGAAGAAAGAGCAGTTCGACGAGAGTGTGAATCGCAGTCTGTATCAGGCGTCGCGTAATCTGGAGCTGAACGAGACTCAGCGCTATCTTGAGAAAGATGTTCAAGCTACGGAGCGTCGTGCCTATAGTCAGGATTCTATGATGGTCGATGGTCTCGACGGGTCCATCCGTCACTCCCATCAGTTTGCTGTTGCTGCCGATGACGGCACCGTATATTCTTCCTTCCAGTTGAAGACCTTCGAGATGAAGCCATCTTCCATTCCCAAGGCCATGATACTACGCAAGGACAAGAGTTCACTTTCTGAAGCGGCTAAGTCGATGCAGGAAATAGTGCGTCAGCGTTATGTCTATCAGAAAGCACTGCTTGATGAGGTAGTTTATAACATACTCTATACAGCCAGCGACAAACCCCTCAAGGAGCGTGTTAATTTCCGCATGCTCGATCAGGACATTCGTGCCGAACTGATGAATAACGGAGTCAATATTCCCTATCATTTCACCGTTTCTACCACCGATGGCCGTGAAGTCTATCGTTGTCCTGACTATACGGAAGAGGGCGAGAAGTATAGCTATACGCAGTTGCTCTTCGAGCGAACAGCCTCTCAGTCGAAAATGGGCGTGGTGAAGATTCATTTCCCTGATATGAGCAGTTACATCTTCTCGTCTGTACGCTTCATGATTCCCTCTTTGGCCTTCACGATGGTATTGCTCATTACGTTTATTTTCACCATTGTGCTGATTTTCCGCCAGAAGCGTTATACCGAGATTAAGAACGACTTCATCAACAATATGACCCACGAGTTGAAAACACCTATAGCCTCCATCTCGTTGGCTGCCCAGATGATGAACGACGACAGTGTGGTCAAGAATGAAAAGATGACCAAGCACCTGGGTGGGGTTATTGCCGACGAGTCAAAGCGTCTTCGCTTCCTCGTTGAGAAAGTGCTCCAGATGTCTATGTTCGACAAGAAAAGCGTGGTGTTCAAAAAGAAGCAGCTCGACCTCAATGAAATGGTTGAGAATATATCCTCCACCTTTACCTTGCGTGTGGAACATACCGGTGGCAAGATATATACCCAGATAGAGGCGATAGAATCAGGTATTTACGTTGACGAGGTGCATTTCCAAAACGCTATCACCAATCTGATGGATAACGCCGTGAAATACCGCAAGCCCGATGAAGCGTTGGATATTTATATCCGTACCTGGAACGAGCACGATCGCCTGCTGCTCAGCATCCGCGATACAGGGCAGGGTATCAAGAAGGAGAACCAGAAGAAGATTTTCGATAAATTCTATCGCGTGCATACAGGTAACAAGCACGATGTCAAGGGCTTCGGACTCGGATTGGCTTATGTCAAGAAAGTCATCGACCTCCATCAGGGCGAAATCAAGTGTGAGAGCGATCTGGGCAAGGGTACCAAGTTTACTATCTCGCTGCCTATCATGAAAGAGAATCAAGAGTAAGATAATAAAATATTAACACATTAAACAATATTGATTATGGACGAAAAACTGAAAATTCTTCTTTGCGAAGACGATGAGAACCTCGGAATGCTGTTGCGTGAATACTTGGCAGCAAAAGGTTACATGGCTGAACTTTGTCCTGACGGAGAAGCAGGCTACAAAGCTTTTCTGAAGACGAAGTTTGATATCTGTGTTCTTGACGTGATGATGCCAAAGAAAGACGGCTTTACGTTGGCACAGGAGATTCGTGGCGCGAATGCGGAAATTCCCATCATTTTCCTCACCGCTAAGACTCTGAAGGAGGACATTCTTGAAGGCTTTAAGATTGGTGCCGACGACTATATCACCAAACCGTTCTCTATGGAGGAACTCGTATTCCGTATTGAGGCCATCCTGCGTCGCGTACGTGGTAAGAAGAATAAGGAAAGCTCCGTTTATCATATCGGTCGCTTCACTTTCGATACCCAGAAACAGCTGCTTACCATTGGCGACAAGCAGACCAAGTTGACCACCAAGGAGAACGAACTGCTGGCTCTGCTCTGCTCTCATGCCAACGAGATTCTTCAGCGCGACTTTGCCTTGAAGACTATCTGGATTGACGATAACTATTTCAATGCCCGTTCTATGGATGTTTACATCACCAAGCTGCGTAAGCACCTGAAGGACGACGACCAGATTGAGATTATCAACATCCACGGTAAGGGCTATAAGCTCATCTCGCCAGAGAAAGAGTAATCTTACATTATTATATAATAAACGCCCCGACGCTTCTATATGAGCATCGGGGCGCTGTTATTAGTGAATGTTTGGGTTGTTCTTTATACAATACCCTGGCTCATCATAGCGCTGGCCACCTTCATGAAGCCTGCAACGTTGGCACCCTTCACGTAGTTGATGTAACCATCAGCCTGTGTACCATACTTCACGCAGTTCTCGTGAATGTCGTTCATGATGCGCTTCAGATAGTTGTCAACCTCCTCAGCAGTCCAGCTCAGACGCTCAGAGTTCTGCGACATCTCCAGACCAGATACTGATACACCACCAGCATTTGAAGCCTTACCAGGAGCATACAACAGCTTGTTGTCCTGGAAAATCTTGATAGCCTCAGGCAGTGAAGGCATGTTTGCACCCTCGGCAACGGCAATTACACCATTGTCAACCAGAGCCTGAGCCTGCTCGCCGTTGATCTCGTTCTGGGTAGCGCAAGGCAGAGCGATGTCGGCCTTCTCGTGCCAAGGACGCTCACCAGCGTGATATACAGCATTAGGATATTCCTCAGCATACTCCTTGATACGTCCACGCTCTACGTTCTTCAGTTCCTTAACGTAAGCCAGCTTGTCGGCATCAATTCCGTCTGGATCGTAGATGTAACCATCAGAGTCAGAGAGTGTCAGCACGGTAGCACCCAGCTGGATGCACTTCTCGGCAGCATACTGAGCCACATTACCTGAACCGGAAATCAGCACTTTCTTACCCTTCAGTTCGATACCGCGAGTAGCCAGCATAGAAGTCAGGAAGTAAACCGTACCGTAACCAGTAGCCTCAGGACGAATCAGAGAACCGCCGAAGGGGATACCCTTACCAGTGAGCACACCCTGGAACTGGTGAGTCAGCTTCTTGTACTGTCCGAACAGGTAACCTACCTCACGGCCACCAACACCGATGTCACCAGCGGGTACGTCCTCGTCTGGACCGATAACGCGATATAGCTCGTTCATGAATGCCTGGCAGAAACGCATTACCTCAGCATCGCTCTTGCCACGTGGAGAGAAGTCTGATCCACCCTTGGCACCACCCATAGGCAGTGTAGTCAGTGAGTTCTTGAAAGTCTGCTCGAAAGCGAGGAACTTCAGGATACCCAGATTTACACTCTTGTGATAACGCAGACCGCCTTTGTACGGACCGATGGCGTTGTTGTGCTGGATGCGGTAACCCATATTGGTCTGTACCTTACCCTGGTCGTCAACCCATGTAACACGGAATTCGTAAACACGATCGGGGATGCAAAGGCGCTCAATCAGATTTGCCTTCTCAAACTCGGGGTGTTTGTTGTACTCTTCTTCGATAGTGGGAAGAACTTGACTTACGGCCTGAATGTACTCAGGCTCGTTGGGGAAGCGCTGCTTCAGATTCTCTACAACTTGTGCTGCATTCATAATCTTTTTTTCCTTTTTTGGTTATTATAACTATTGAAAACTTTGTTATCGTTTAATTTCGGATGCAAAATTACAGCAAAAATTTGAATTACCAAACATTTTATCAAAAAAATAACGAAAAAACTTTCTTTTTGCTACTTTTTGACGTAAATCAAGGGAAAAATGACAAAAACGAGTCTGTTTTGTGTGTGCGGAAACAAATAAGGCGCCTGCATAAACAGACGCCTTGTTTTTTTATTTTTGCGAGATGATATATCAAACGTTGATTTTCAGTTCATCGCCCTCCTTAGTAATATGGATGACGCTGCCCAATGGTAAGTCGCCGTTGACGATGAGTTCCGATATGCCGTCCTCTATATAGTTCTGGATGGCACGCTTCAGCGGTCGGGCACCATACTGTACGTCGTATCCCTTCTCAGCTACGAATTGCTTAGCCTCGTCGCTCAGGTCGATGGTGAAGCCCATGTCGCCGATGCGCTTGTAGAGTCCTTGCAGCTCGATATCGATGATGCGCTTGATGGCATCCAGGTCTAACTGGTCGAAGGTGATAATCTCGTCCAGACGGTTCAGGAACTCTGGCGAGAATTGTTTCGACAGCGCTTTCTGCACAATCTGGCGAGCGTGCTCCTTGTCCTGCTCGTTGAGCATCAGCGCACTCGAGCCGCCAGTGGTGAATCCCACGCCGCGCCCAAAGTCCTTCAGTTGGCGCGTGCCCGCATTCGATGTCATGATAATCACCGTGTTGCGGAAATCCACGAAGCGTCCGTTACCGTCCGTCAGTCGGCCTTCGTCCAGCACTTGCAGCAACAAGTTGAACACATTGCCGTGCGCCTTCTCTATTTCGTCGAGAAGCACGATGGAGTAGGGGTGACGGCGCACACGCTCGGTCAGCTGTCCGCCCTCTTCGTAACCCACATAGCCTGGAGGCGCACCTATCAGACGGCTGACGTTGAAGGCTTCGGTATATTCCGACATATCCACACGAATCAAAGCCTCGCTGGTGCCGAACATAAACTCTGCCAGTTTTTTGGCGAGATAGGTCTTGCCCACACCCGTTGGTCCTAAGAACATGAAGGCACCGATAGGATGGTTGGGGTCTTTAAGTCCTACGCGATTACGCTGTATGGCGTGCACCAGTTTTTCGATAGCCTTGTCCTGTGCTATCAAGTGCTGTTGCAATTCCTGCTTCATTCCCTTCAGTCGGATGCCTTCCTCTTGCGCCATTCGCTGAACGGGCACACCCGTCATCATCGAAACCACGTCCTGCACCTCTTTCTCCGTTACCGTCTGGCGGTCGTCGATGTCGCCTTCCTGCCATTTGCGGTTCATTTCAGCCAGTTGACTTTCTATCACCGTCTGTCGGTCGCGGAATCCGGCAGCCAATTCGAAGTTTTGATTCTTTACGGCCTGTTGCTTCTTCTCTGTCACCTCTTTCAGCTGACTTTCCAGCTGAGCGATTTCCGGTGGCACCTGCACATTACTAAGATGTACGCGCGAGCCCACCTCGTCCAATGCGTCAATCGCCTTGTCAGGTTGCTGACGGTCACTGATGTATCGGTCTGTCAATTTGACACATGCTTCCAGTGCTGCGTCCGTATAGCTAACGTGGTGGTGTCGCTCGTAGTGTTCTTTGATGTTATGCAGAATCTGCAGGGTTTCTTCCGATGTAGTAGGTTCCACCTGCACTTTCTGGAATCGGCGTTCCAGTGCACCGTCTTTCTCTATCGAGTTGCGATATTCATCCAGTGTTGTGGCACCGATACACTGTATGGTGCCTCGTGCCAATGCAGGTTTCAGAATGTTAGCAGCATCCATCGACCCAGGCGTCGAACCAGCCCCGATCATGGTGTGAATCTCGTCAATAAAGATAATCACGTCCTGGTTCTGCTCCAGTTCCTTGATCAGCTGGCGCAGGCGTTCTTCGAACTGTCCGCGATATTTCGTGCCAGCCACCACGCCTGTCAGGTCGAGTGTCACCAGTCGCTTGCCGAAGAGCACGGGCGAACACTGATGGCGGGCTATCAGCTGTGCCAGTCCTTCCACGATGGCACTTTTGCCCACGCCGGGCTCGCCTATCAGGATGGGGTTGTTCTTCTTTCTTCTGCCCAGGATTTCTACGACGCGTTGTATTTCGCGCTCGCGCCCAACCACGGGGTCCAGCTTATTCTCCATCGCCTGTTGTGTCAGGTCGGTCGAGAAGTTGTCGAGCACGGGCGTCTTCGTCTTCGTCTGTTTGGTCTGCGTCGTAGTCTGCCCGTTCTTCGACGACTGGCTTTGACCTTGTGCCGTCGATTCCTCTTCCTCGAAATCTTCGTCGGGCATGCCGATGCCGTTCTTCACGCTCAGCAATGTCAGTGTATCTTCGTAATTCATATTATTCATTTCTAAAACTATTTTTGCGCCGTTGTCCACCTGGTCATGCAGGATAGCCAACAGCAGGTGTTGCTCGTCCACGCGGGTGGTGTGCTGTATGCGTGCCTCCAGAACTGCCAATTTCAGGATGTTGCTGGCTTTCTCGTTGAGCACCAGCTCGTTGGTATTGATGGGCATTCCTATTTCATCTTCGCGGACACGAACCTCCAATGCCGTCTTCACCGATGCCATATTGATGGCCATGCGGTTGAATACGTCGATGACGGGCCCGTCCTTCATGCGCATGATGCCCAGCAACAGGTGTTCAGGCCCCACGCTCCTGCTGGCGAGTCTGGCTGCTTCCTCGCGCGAATAGGCGAGAATTTCGGATACTTTTGGTGAAAATTGACTTGTCATACAATCCTCCTACTGGCAAACACTATGCCAAAAAACAATTTATTCCGTTGCAAAGGTAGTAAAAAATGTAGAAACTGACAAAATATCACATCATATTGCGAGGAATTTACCTCGCGGACTGACGAGTTGCGTACAGAATTTGGAGTACATACTTTACGCCTATTTGGGTTTGTTTCGCGCAATGAGCAACACGAAGGAAGCGATGTTGACGTATGTGTAGAAATGGCTCCCAAACTATTTCTTTTATCTCGTCTGAAGCGCTTTTTGGAGAATCTTTTTCAGTGCCCTGTGGACGTCATACACATGCATCCTCATATGAATCCTTTTTTACTTCAAGATATCGAACGTGATGGTATTTACGTCATTCAATGATCGGAATCGGGTAAAGTCTTCTCTTCAACAAATATTGGCGGCAATTAATCAGTTGAAAGAGTGGAATGCAGATGTAAGTTCTGCAGAAGATTATTATGTTTCACCAGCACATGGCGGGACTGTCCCGCCGTGCGCTGGAAATAAGGAAAGGTATTGTTTAAGGAAGACAAATACTAATAACTTTTTTGCTACATGCGTTCAGAATCACCGCTACTGCAGCAAGTGCTAACCAAATTTTCTTCATGTCATCAATATCCAACGCTCATTGTAAAGCCTCTATCTGTTCGGGGGTCAGTTTGCCTGAGTCAATATAGGACTGTTTGATGGCATAGAGCTTCTGCTGCAAGTCTTCAGTCATCGTGTAGTCCCACAACTTAGCTTCTTCATTGGTCACGCGCTTACCACCGTTGTTATGGTTGTTGTCCAGACAGTAGAACTTCATATCAGGATAATGCTCTTCGATGTATTCCACTCTGCCCTTATACTGTGGGAATACTGAGATGTATGCCTGACAGCTGACAGCACGGTTAGACTGAATCAGTCGTTCCATGCAGTTGGTATAGCCTGTCTCGGCATCGTTATATACATAAATAAGATGGGGCTCAAATCCTCTCTTACCACTCTTGGTCACCATCTCGTCGAAGTATGTCACATTGTTGTAGGCACCTTCAGAGATCACACCTACCTCTTCGGTCAGTTTTTTCAGTTCGGGATTGTTTTCAAGGCTGGTGGTTTTGCCGCATCCGTACATGCCCATCGTGAAGAGGATGGTCTTATTATTAGCTTCGCTGGCACGGTCCATCAAACGGATGAACACAACGCTGTCTATCAGCCAGCCTGCTTCCCTGTAGTCGAACACATTCAATCGTGTATAGCCAATACACTTCAGCAGGTCCCGGGTCATGTCGGGATCTAACAGATTGCCGCAGTCAGCCATGTACACATTTACCAGCGAATCGAGATGATTCCTTGTCCATTCTACGGCAGCTTTGCCTTTGAGGATGACAGGCTGTGGAAGCGGTTGCGGATACAAATTATCGTCCTTGCTACACGACGACAGGGCTGTCAAGCTGATGAAAGTCAGCACGAAAGCCGAGATGACGATTGAATAGGCATTATTTCTTTTCATTGCTATATCAAAGGGGTATTAGTTATTTCAGGGGCAAAGATACTAAATAAATCAATTCCCTGCAAATTTTTCTCATAAACATTTCTGAAGTTGAATTTGCGTATAGGCGAATAATCGAAGATAGCCGCACGACACAGAGATTGCGTATCGTGAAAGGGGGCCTTTTGCGCA
>Ga0256405_10001589_pt1 | contig 60539 bp, 53 predicted proteins | sample RumenRJG_02DNA_FD_189096 | JGI IMG/M metagenome (GOLD analysis project Ga0256405, IMG submission 189096) | Bovine rumen microbial communities from Lethbridge, Alberta, Canada - RJG_02 | ecosystem: Host-associated > Mammals > Digestive system > Stomach > Rumen | place: Canada: Alberta... | reverse complement strand
TTGAGGCTATTTGTGGGGCTTTGCCCCACACCCCACCAGAGGCGCTGCCTCTGGACTCTGCCAAAGGAACACAGTCCCTTTGGAATCCCATTCATTGGTATAAGGACTTTTTCGACAGACTGAAAAGCTCCCGAAAAACGGGAGCTTTCAGTATATTCATTATGACTTTGGCTTTGAACCTGATGTTGCGGAAGCACCTGCAATGTCTGCAAATTCGCCTGCCGGGATAACATCTTCAACTTCCATAGCGTTTGAGTCGAAGTAAACCCATACGAGCATAGCAGCCATGCCGGGGTTGTTCTTGAGGTTTATGCGGTAGCATACCTCGTCGCCTGCCTTGGCAGAAACGTTGTCGCCGTAAGCAACGAAGCCGTTCTCGGAAGAAACGTTCTGAGCCTCGATATCGCCGCCGACTCTGATATTACCCTGAATGATCTTATCGGGAGTAAGAGAAGCACCCTCGATGCTGGAGAAATCGGTCTTGAATCTTACAGCGTAATCCTTTTCGGGGATATCCTTTTTGAGCTTGAAGTATACTTCAATGAACTCGTCATTGAAAACGTAGTCCTTATCCTTGGAGATATCGATCCACAGACAGTATCTGCTGTCTGTCTTGCTGACGTAACTTGAACCATCCTCGTTTTTTGAAGTCGGATCTTCTGAATTGAGATCAACGTCACCGCCGGGGAGAGAGATGCCTGCTGCTGCGAGATCGGCAGGAGAACCTGACTGGAAAGGAGTAATGATAGTATTTCCCTTGTCATTGTCTACGTGTGCAAGAGTAGGAGTATTGTTAGAATCCGACTTACCGCCGTTGCTGTCTTTATTGTCAGCGGAATTGTTATTGCCGCTGCTGTTTCCACTGCTGTTTCCGCTGTCGTTTCCGTTTGCGTTTCCGCTGTCGGCACCGTTGCCTGCGTCGGAATTATTTGCATCGACCTCAGCGGACTGTGTTGTATTTTCGGTATTATCCTTTTTATCTTTTTCTGAATTAGGCTCAGCGCATGAAGCGAAAGATGTAAGCGCAACGCAGATGACAGAAGCAAGTGCGATGGCTTTTTTTCTGAAATTGCTCATAGTTTTGTGTCCTTTCATTAAATAAGGGTTTGTTTATTTATGCGGAGCAGTGCACTCCGCTCAGCTTATAATTATTATACACAAGCATAAATAATTTGTCAAGACAAGCGGTGAATTGTAATCAATTCTTTGACAAAGGGACACATTTTCACCACTTTTATTTCACCGTTCTGTCATTTTTGATGCTGATACAGGGGCGGATTATGGGCAGAAATTGTATAATTTTTCCAGTTTACAGGTGCATATTAGGCGAAATCGCGTATTGAAATGAGGGTTTAGCCGTGATATAATATTAAGAGTGTTCAGAAAACGCCGATATTCGATCAATGAAATTACCATTTTTAAGGCAACACCGCACAGAGATTGTGCTAAAGATGCGCCGACAGATTTTTCGTCAGATTGTATAGAAATCTTGCAGGCATACTGTCGTATGTCAAGAGATTTATGTGCAAGATGACGGAAAATATGCAAGCAGATTTAGTACAAAGTCGTTAAGCGGTCTATGTGCGGTGTTGCCTTTAATAAGGAACGAGTGAAATTACTTCGCGGCAGGTCTGTATCGGTATAAAATGAGCTTCCTGTATTAATAGTAAAACGAAGAAGGGAATCGATTAATGAGGATTAAGAGAATTGCGCTATTAACTGCTTTAGCGGTAATGCTGTCAGGAGCAGGCTGCGCAGGTAAGAAGGATCCTACCGAGGCAAAAAATAAAGAAAATAAAACAGAAACAACTGCACAGGAGGATACGACCGCGATAATTGAGGAGGATACGACCGAGATGGCGACCGAGCATATAAGCCCAGTTGAGACCGTTTCTGCACAATTAGGTTCGCAGCTTACAGTCAACAAGACTGTTGGCAGAGCCAATGGAAGTAACACGATCAAGTTTCCGCTTGCCGATCTTATAGAAGAAGGCGACAGGGTGACTTCGTTCACATTCACTATTTATTCCGACAATGGCATCAATATAGGGGAATTCAAAGGAGGCTGCGGTATTTCCGTGGACTCTGACTGCGCTGCTGCAACAGATAAAGGCTGGTATCAGTCGGCTGATTTCACTGCACCGACGCAGGGAACATACGGTGAGATAACATGGACAGTTCCCGAAGAGCTGAGAGATCATATCCATGCATCAGGAGAAGTGCTTTTCGGCTACTGGTGGGGTGGCTGTGAGAGCATAAGAATTGAAAATGTCATATGCCAGTTTGAAAGAAAAAGAGAAGTGCCCGTAGACGGAATGGGCGCTTGCAATGTCGGAAAGAGCGTTAATTATTCCGATGCAGACAATACTGTACACATTCCCCTTGACTTTATTCCTGAGGGAGCTGTGCCCGAGGTGGTAACGTTCAATGTCAGCTCAGGCGGCGGATTTGGAAAGTATACAGGTGCATACGGCATTAATTCATCACAGGGATACTACCAGTCAGGTGATACAGCTGTCTTCACGGAGGGCTCACAGCTTGAGCTTACATGGTTCGTACCCGATGCGGCAAAAGCGTATCTGGCATCAGATAATGAACTTGTGCTCGGTTACTGGTGGAGCAAACAGCCGTCAGTGACAATTGACAAGGTGAGCGTAAAGTACAGTGAGGGAGAGGGCTACACAGGAAAGTTACCTGCTTCTGCTGCTACGACAACGCCGAAAACAGAGAATACTACCGCAGCATCTTCCGCAAAGAGCGGTTTCAGAGGCGCGGACGAGATAGTTTCGCAGATAAAGGTGGGCTGGAATCTGGGAAATACTCTTGAAAGTTATAAAACGGAAAAAACAGGTCTTGATACCGAAACAGCCTGGGGCAATCCGAAGACTACGAAGGAGATCATTAAAAAAGTCAAGGATTCGGGCTTCAATGCAATAAGAATACCTGTAACGTGGGCAGAGCATATGGACGAGACAACTATACAGAAGGAATGGCTCGACAGAGTACAGGAAGTTGTAGATTATGCGTATAACGAGGGAATGTTCGTCATTGTAAATATGCACCACGATGATTATATATGGTTTGAACCGCAGCCGGGTTCATATAACGGCGACAGTATGCGCTTGCAGTATATATGGGAGCAGATCGCCGAGCGCTTTAAGGGCTACGATGACAAGCTCTTGTTCGAGGGCATGAACGAGCCGAGAACAGTAGGCTCAGCTATGGAATGGATGGGCGGAACTGCCGAAGAACGCAGCATCGTGAATAAGTATGCACAGGTGTTCGTTGACACCGTAAGAGCAAGCGGCGGCAATAACGCAAACAGAACTCTTATCGTGCCGACTTACGCTGCGTCTGCCGAAAGTATCGCACTGAACGAAATGTCGGTACCTTCAGGAAAGAATATCATATTGTCCGTTCATTACTATGCACCGTGGAAATTCTCCGACGGAACAGAAACAGCATTTACCGACAGCGGAAAAACTGAGATCGATTCAAAGTTTGAAGAACTCAATCAGATGTTCGTTTCAAAGGGAATACCGGTGCTGATCGACGAATGCGGATGTGTAAATTCTGCCAGTGAATCGATGCGCTGCGATTATTATAGATACTATATAAGTTCAGCAAAATCACAGGGACTGAAGTGCTTTATATGGGATAACGGAAAAATGAGCGGAGAATCCAGCTTCGGACTCTTCGACAGAGGAACGCTCACATGGAATAACGCGATACTTAACGCGATCATGGAAGGCGCGAAATAAGGTAACAGTGTCCGTACCGTGAAAAAATTTTTTTCGTGGTACGGGCATTTGAATTTGTTACCGCTTGACATTGGCTAAAAAATATTATATACTACACGTAGCTGATATTTTAAATGTACGGCTCAAGAATAAAATCATTTTAAGGAGGATATCAATGAGAAAATTTATTTCAGTGCTTGTTTCGGCAGCTGTCAGTGCTTCGGCAATAGCTATAACACCTACAAGTGCGGAGGGAAAAAAGGCGGCATCTGAAAAATCGGGCATGGTCATCTTAGGGGACAGCATTGCAGCAGGTTTTACAGTAAATGGTAATGTAGAGCACAATTATGGTGAAATATGCGGCGATTACCTTGGCTGTGATGTTGCGAATTACGCTGTAGTAGGTGACGATACAGATGATCTTATCAAGCTTATCGATGGTATGAGTTCAGCTCAGAAGAGTAAAGTTGCAAATGCTGAGTATGTAGTCGTTTCGATAGGCGGCAATGATATCATTGAATATGTAGCAAGGAGACTTCTTGATTTTGCTGCAACAAAAACGGATTATAACTTCTTTAATGAAGGATATTCAGCAAAAGATATTCCTGAGAAACCAAGCCTTACCGAGCTTATGAAGATACTTAACTTAAAGGGTGAGGGCGGTATCGAGGAGTATGCTACCAGCAGCACATCAGCTCTTCTGGAACTTAACAGCACTGTAACAGGTATAAGTGCTGATCTTTGTTATAATGACGAAAAACATGATGGATATATCGCAAACAATATCATTCCTAATGTTAAGAATGCAACAGCGAAGATCAAGGCTATAAATCCTGATGCAAAGATAATTGTACAGAATATTTACCAGCCTTTCCAGTTCCAGCCTGACTATGTAGCAAAGGTCTACGGAAAGAATTCAAGCAAGGCATCTATCATCAATGTTATCAGATTCCAGCTTGAAAAGGTAATGAAGACATACGATACCGAGCTGAATACTGTCGAAGGCATCGACAAAGTTGATGTAAAGGCAGAGTTTACATCTCTTGATGAAACTCCGTCGATATCTTCACCAGGTCATGCAAGCTATTTCATAGATGTTCAGACAGGTCGTATCATTACTGCTGATGTACACCCGAATCAGAAGGGACACCTTGCTATTGCAGCAGCTATTCTTGAAAAGATAGGCGATCTTCACGACGATAACGGACTCCTCAGAAAGGTTTATAACGGCCTTGATGATAAGGAGAAGTATCCTGAGATCGCGTTAAAGACATACAAGAAGGTAGCAGGAAAAGAACCTGTTGTAACTACAACCTCTACAACCACAACAACCACAACAACTTCTACAACTACAACAACAAAGAAGCCGACAACTACCACAACAACTTCTACAACTACAACAACAAAGAAGCCAACAACTACCACAACAACTTCTACGACTACAACAACAAAGAAGCCGACAACTACCACAACAACTTCTGCAACTACAACAACAAAGAAGCCAACAACTACCACAACTACTTCTGTAACTACAACAGCTGTAACAACAACTCAGCCTCAGAAGCCGACTCTTGCACTCGGTGACGTTAACGGCGACAATCACGTTGACTCTGTAGATGCAAGCCAGGTCCTCAAAGAATACGCAGCACAGTCCACAAACGGAAACGGCTCGTTTACAGATGAGCAGAAGACCGCAGGCGACATCGACAAAAACGGTATGGTCGATTCTGTAGATGCTTCAAAGATACTTGCTTACTATGCATATGTATCAAATACACCGGGCGATATAAAGCCTATTGAAGAATTTGTAAAAAAGTAAGGATCAACTATTGCAGCGGACAGTATCAAATCTGTCCGCTGAGTTATATAGGGAGGACAAAATTATGAAGAAGTTGTTTTTTATTTTTAATCCTGTGTCAGGAAAAAAGGTCATCCACAAGAAACTCGCAAAGATAATCGACGAGTTTGTTAAGGCAGGGTATGAGATCACTATCCGCACCACTCAGAGCAGTGAGGACGCTGTAGAACAGGCTGCATATGCCTGCAAGCAGGATTATGACAAAATAATAGTGGCAGGCGGCGACGGAACCCTCAGCCAGTGCATACAGGGTATCATGAACAGTGAGAAGAAGCTGCCTATAGGCTATATACCTGCCGGTTCTACCAATGATTTTGCGGAAAGTCTCGGCATACCGACTGAGCAGATCAAAGCTGCAAAGTCCATTATCCACGGCAAGCCTGTACAGTGCGATATAGGCGGACTTAACGGCGTATACTTTACATATGTCGTAGGCTTCGGAGCTTTTACAAATCTTACATATGAAACTCCTCAGAACATCAAGAACGTATTCGGTCATCCTGCTTATCTTGCAATGGCGTTTCCCGAACTGAGAAAGCTCAAATCAAGACGTATGCGCATAGAGCATGACGGAGAGGTGCTGGAAGATGACTATATAGTTGGTCTGGTGACAAATGCTTCTCAGGCGGGAGGAGTTCTCAGATTTAAGGAGTATACCCTTAATGACGGCTTGTTCGAGGTTTTGCTCGTAAGAAAGCCGAAGGACGCTGCTGAACTGAAAGGCGTTATAACAGCGCTCCTGAAAAATGACGTAACAAACAAGAACATGACCTTCTTCCGTACAGACAAGCTTACTGTCACAAATCTTTCGGGCGAGCCTGTTCCGTGGACAAGAGACGGCGAATACGGCGGAAATGCTGACGTTAACGAGATATGCTGCTATAAGAGAGCAGTGGAATTCGTACTTCGCAGCAAGGGTAATCCTGCGTTTGAAAAGAACTGAGCATGAAGAAAATTTACGGGAACAAGCAGCTTCTTGACATACTTGCAGGAATGGCTGCAAGCGGAAGGACTGCACATTCTCTGCTTATCTGCGGAGAAAAGGGCAGCGGCAGAAAGCTGATAGCGAAGTATTACACACAGGCACTGATGTGCGAAGCTCCTGATAACGGCAGACCTTGCGGAGCGTGCAACTCATGCATGAATATCGGAAAAGATATCCACCCTGATGTGATATATCCCGAAAAGTCGGGAAAGCTTGGAAATTACAGTGTTACCACGGCAAGAGAAGTCATTGCCGACGCATATGTAAAGCCCAATAACAGCAGCGGCTGTAAGGTGTATATATTTGCTGACTGCCACAACGTTGACCTGAGAACGCAGAATGCACTGCTCAAGCTCATAGAAGAACCGCCTGACTATGCGTACTTTATCTTCACGAGCGGCTCGAAATCTGAATTCCTGCCAACTATCATATCGCGCTGTGTCTGCTTCAATACATCACCCTGTACCGAGGAAGAAGCTAAAATGTCGCTTGCTGAGAGTGGCTATGAACAGGCTGATGTCAAGAAAGCCGTGAGCTGCTTCCACGGCAATATAGGTATGTGCGAGAATTATATAAATGATGAAGAACTGAGAAAGCGTGTGGATTTGACAAAATCCATTGCCGATAGTATAATAAGAAAAGACGAATATGCTCTCAGTGTGGGATTTTTTGCTCTCGGAAAGGAGCGCGAGGATGTACGTGAGGTGCTTTCTATGCTTGACAAGCTGATGCGTGATGCAGCTGTGCTTGAAAAGGACGGAAATGCATATACTATAGGTTGCTTCCGTGAGGGAGCAGCTGCACTTTCACGTTCGCTGACCGCTTATCAGTCCGCAAGAGTACACGGCTGTATCGAAAAGGCGTGGAACGCAGTTGAGAGCAATGTGAATATACCACTGGTGCTGACAGCGCTGGGAGCTGAGATAATGGAGATAGTCGGATAGACTTTCAGATAAGGAGCTGTTAATGAAAGAAATAGTCGGAGTACGTTTCAAAAGCGTAGGAAAAATATATTACTTCTCACCCGGAGATATCAACGCTCAGGTCGGTGACAAAGCTATCGTAGAGACTGTACGCGGAGTTGAGTGCGGCGAGGTAGTTATAGCAAACCGCCAGATAGAGGACGATATGATATCATCTCCCCTCAAGCCGATAATCAGGCTTGCAGACGAGAATGATCTCAGGATCGTCGAGAAGAACAAACAACGCGAGAAGGACGCTTTCAGGATATGCGAGGAGAAGATCGCGTTCCGTAAGCTGAACATGAAGCTTGTTGACGTTGAGTGTACCTTTGACAACAACAAGCTGCTCTTTTACTTTACAGCCGAGAACCGTGTTGACTTCCGTGAACTGGTAAAGGATCTCGCTGCTGTATTCAGAACGAGAATAGAGCTGAGACAGATAGGTGTCCGTGACGAAGCAAAGATACTCGGCGGACTTGGCATCTGCGGCAGAGAATTCTGCTGTAAGGCTTATATGGGAGATTTCCAGCCTGTGTCCATAAAAATGGCGAAGGAGCAGGGACTCTCTCTCAATCCTACAAAGATCTCGGGAACCTGCGGCAGACTTATGTGCTGTCTCAAAAATGAGCAGAACGCATATGAAGCACTGTTGAAGATAACTCCTAAGATAGGCGCTATCGTAGTGACACCTGACGGCGACAGGGGCAAGGTCGAGGACGTTAACCTCATCACCGGAAAGCTGCGTGTCAAGACAGAAAAGTCCGAAGTGCCCGTAACTCTTGACAGGAGCGAAGTAAAGCTTCTGAAGGATGCTGAGATAAGAGTTAACAAGGAAGAACTCAAAGCGTTAAAGAATCTTGAGGACAAATAATGCAGCAGCCGCAGAAAACGAATTATGGGCTTCTTCTTGACAAGAAGCTGCAAGAGCTCGAGCGCAGCGGTGAAAGACCGTCGCTGCTGCTCCATGCCTGCTGTGCGCCGTGCAGCAGCCATACCCTTACGGTGCTGGAGAAATACTTCCGTATAACGTTGTATTTCTGCAACCCGAATATTGCTCCCGAGGAAGAATTCACATTCAGATATGAGGAGCTTAAACGGCTTGTGCGCGAAATGGGAATGGATATCCCCATAGTCGAAGAGCCTTACGACCCTGCTCCGTTTTATGAGCTTGCAAAGGGACTCGAAGACCTTCCCGAGCGCGGAGAGCGCTGCCAAAAGTGCATAGAGTACCGATTGCGAAAAGCAGGAGCAAAGGCAAAGGAGCTTGGCTGCGACTTTTTCACGACCACGCTGACTATAAGTCCCCATAAGGACTGCACATTCATCAACGAGTGCGGAGCGCGTTTGCAGGAGGAGATAGGTGTACCCTATCTTTTTTCGGATTTCAAGAAGCACGAGGGCTATAAGCATTCCATAGAGCTGTCAAGGCAGTATAATTTGTACCGCCAGAACTACTGCGGCTGTGTTTACAGTAAAAGAGCTGTTAGCAGGTAGGGAACGCCGCCCTCGGCGTTCCGTGAGCAATTAGCCTTTGACTTGCAGGAAATGGTGTTCCCGACAGCCCGTGAGTGATAGAATTATATTATGAAGAGCTTTTACGTATATGAAATGGAATATACGGGCGCAATGCCTGAAAAATCCAAAATTGAACTGATTCCGTTTTGTGATGAATATTACAGTCAGTATGAGAAAATATACAATGAGTGTTTTTTTGATATGCGGAAAGCCCTTGATATCGAACCGTATGGATTTTACTCCGATATCAGTCAGCTTAACGGCAAAAAGGGCAATATCTTTCTGCTAATGGACGGCGGAACTATCGTCGGCAGTGTCGGCTGCTATGGTTCGGAAATAGACGACCTTATCGTGAATAAAGCGTATCAGGGAAAAGGCTGCGGCAAAAAACTGCTGATGTGGGCGGTTAACTATATCAGGGAATATACATCTGAGCCGATAACGCTTACCGTTGCGGAATGGAATCAGCTAGCCGTGAAGCTATATACACGCAGCGGTTTTGTTATAAAAAAGCGATCAGCCATATAGTGGCAGCAGCGTGCGCCTGTCTGAATCTTTAAAATAAACAGGAGAAAACAATGGGCAAAGAACTGAAAACCAACGCAATGCGTTTTCTTGATAAAAGCAAAATAGAGTACACCGTGCAGACCTACGAGTGCGACGAGTTCATAGACGGTATCCACACCGCCGAAAAGCTTGGACAGCCTCTCGACGAGACCTTCAAGACTCTCGTTGCACAGGGAAAGAGCGGCAGTTTTTACTGCTTTCTTATCCCCGTTGCACTTGAACTCGACATGAAAAAGGCTGCAAAGAGTGTGGGCGAGAAGTCCGTGGAGCTTATCCATGTTAAGGATATAACAAAGATAACAGGCTATGTTCGCGGCGGTTGTACTCCTATCGGCATGAAAAAGCAGTTCATGACGGTAGTTCATAACACAGCCGAGAGCCTTCCGCAGTTCTATATAAGCGGAGGACGTATCGGCGTACAGATACACCTTTCGCCGCAGGAGCTTGTAAAGGCTATACGCGGCAAATTTGAGGACATAATATTATAACGGATAAGCCGTTGGCAGGGAGGTCGGGAAATGGCAGATGAACCTATCAGTGAAAAGCTTTACTGCGTTGGAAGGGCAATAGTTGACCAGAGCTTTCATACGCAGAGCGGTGACGAAGCATTTTTCGGCTTTTTTGGAAATGATGTAGTTTATTCCATGCGCCGAACGATATGCGATGATGATTTTCCGCGTATACAGGAGTGTATGGAGCAGGCTGCTGTCGGAGAAGTCCGCAGGACTGTCATACGCATGAAAGGTGTCAGCGGCGAATATCGCTGGATACTTGCATCGGTCAGGCGAATGGGCGAGAGCGGAGCTGAACCTCTTTACAGTCTGACGTTCAGCGATGTGTTTTCGCTGGAGTCTATTTCCTACAGCAAGGAGCGGAGTTTGTCAGAATACCGCCATATACTCAGTCTTGTGTCCGATCTTGCCTTTGATTACAGCTTTGAAACAAAGAATATACGCATATATATGTTTGACTGCTTCCGTGAGATAGTACTTGTGGACGAGAAGCTTGAAAAATGGCGCGACGACGCTATAAGTGCAGGCTACATAATGACGCGGTACATCGAGACATTCAACGCGCTTTGCAGAGATATAAAGAGCGGAGTATACCGCTTTGACTATGAGTTTGAGTCCTCGGTGCTCACGGAGGGTAAGACAAAGGAAATGTGTCTTTTCCGTGGGATAACGCGGTATGACGATCCTTTCGACCGTAAGGTCAGCGGTATCATTTCGATAGTCAGTGCAAGGAACAAGAATAAGGACGTGAATCTTGCTCTCGAAGCCAACAAGGACTCGCTTTCGGGACTTCTCAACAAAATGGCAATAACCTCATTTGCGCAGGATATACTTGCGGATAAGCCAAACTATAATGTGAATCTGGTGCTGCTGGATATCGACAACTTCAGCACCATTAACAACGGATACGGACACCTTTTCGGTGATGAAGTTATATACAATGTTGCGCGGATAATCAAGTCCGCTGTGGGAGAACTCGGCATTGCAGGCAGGATAAGCGGCGGCGGATTTCTGATAGTTCTTGAAAATATCGGAAGCGAGGAGGAGCTGCGAAGTGTCCTGCGAGCGATACGCACGAACACAGAGCTTGCGTTTGCCGATCGTTTTGAGAGCCTGCGGCTTACCTGTTCAATGGGAATCTCCACATATCCCACTGACAGCGAGAACTATGACGAGCTCTTCATGCAGGCGGATAAGGCACTGTATATCGCGCAGGAAAAGGGTCAGAACCGCTATGTTATATACGATATCGACAAGCATGGTCCTGTTGAGAAGGATATTGAGAACAAGATAGTATTTCTCAGCGGCAAGGGTGAAGCTTCTGATAAGCTCGGATTTGTCAGCGGACTTGCAGAGAACCTTGTGCTTGGCAGGATACCTGATGTGTCAGTGCTTCTTGAACAGGTGAGAGCTCAGTTCGGACTCGATGATATATGCGTATTTTCAGGCGGAGATATGAGCCTTATCCTTAGCTGCGGCAATGCATCGGTCAGGAATGCCGCGTATCTTCTCAGCAATAATTATACTGAGCGCTTTTCGGGTGACGGTATATTTGTCATTGACAACGTAAACGAGCTCGAAGGACGTGACGACAATGCAATGGCACAGCTCTCCGAACAGAACATAGGCGGAGCTGTACAGTATCTTATGACTGAGGACAGCATGATAAAGGGGATGATTTCTTTTTGCTATATCGGGCACTTCAAGAAGTGGTCGGTAGCGGACATCAATTATTTTGCCGTGATAGGCAGAACTATCTCGGCACTGTTGAAAAAGCAGGCTTACATATAAGCTACAGGCATTATGCACTAAAACAAGGTGGCTGTTTTGTGCAGCTATACAAAGTTTGTCTTAAAGTGCAACGAAATGCCTTTCTGAAAACACTTATATAGTAAATAAGCTTTTTTGTTGCTCGCCTTTCAGCGTGAAAGCAGTGAGCGATATTATAAGGGGGGAATAACATGGATAGCACATTGACAGCCGTATCGGCAATAGTACTGCTCATAGGCTGCTGTACAGGCTGCGGCTGGGGCGGAAAAAGATCAAAGCAGGCGATCCCAAAGATATGCTTCATGTATTACGAAAGCTATGAGAACGGATCGAATGTGAGATTTTGCGACAACAGCGGAAATTACTACAGTATACTCAAGGATAACGTGAAGTATATGAAGCTGGACAGGCTTATGGAAAGTTATGGAGCAGGTGAGCTTGATAACGATATAAAGCTTATAAGAATGTGCAGAAAGGGCGAGCTTGAAGAAGTATACTCAACTATGATAAAAGCTGTAAAAAGCGGAAAATGCGGAATGAAAGTTCCTGATAATCTGCCTGCGGTCGAAGCTCCGCACAGCGAATGGTACGGAGTATATTATGATGAAGACGATGCGCTTGCAACAGTAAAGCTCCATGAGAATCAGTGCATGACCGATATAAATTCCGAGAATGAGAACCTTAATGATGTATATGAATGGTTTTCGGATACATTTCAGAAAAAAATAAAATAAGCTTGATTAGCACTCTCACACCGAGAGTGCTAATTTTCATTATGCTGTCACAAAACTGTGATATTTCTTTCAAAAAACGGGTCTATCATATAGACAATGAAACGAAAGGAAGCGATACCAATGGAAAGTGCATATAATGAGGAAAACTGCATAGGATAAATATGAAAAATTCAATTGGAGGCATGAATTATGTATGGACTTACACCTTTCGGCGGCACAGGCTTTGATCTGTGGAACGCATTCAACGATTTTGACAAGGACTTTTTTGGCGGCAGAATGCCGATAAACAACTGCAAGACAGATATCCGCGATGACGGTAACAAGTATGTGCTTGAATCAGAGCTGCCGGGCTTTGAAAAAGAGGACATCAAGCTCGATATCAGCGGCACACAGCTGACTATATCAGCTGAACACAGCCAGAACAACGACGAAAAAGATGACAAGGGAAATTATATCCGCAGAGAGCGTACATTCGGCTCGTATAAGAGAAGTTTCGATATCGGTGACATTGATGCAGATGCTATCAGTGCCGAGTACAGAAACGGTATCCTTACCATAAACCTTCCTAAGAAAGCACCTGAAGCACCTGTTGCAAGAAGACTTGAGATAAAGTAAAAATTCATATAGACACACCCTTACCCCACCTGAAAAAGGTGGGATTTTTTTTGCATTGTGAAAACTTTTACGGCGAAAAAATAGCACCTTTATGCATGATGAACATTCAAAAGGTCGAAAATCCGTCGGAATACACAAATTGTTCTTATGCCAAAAATTAAATCTTCACTTTTTTGACTGAATATGCTATAATGTTATATATACGTATTTTTGCAGCTGTTTCGGAGGTGACTGTGACAATTGAAAAGACTTTATATCACAGACCTTGACGGCACACTTCTCAACTCAAACGGCGAGATATCGATGAAAACAGCTGATATTATCAACGGGCTTATTTCCCGCGGGATATGCTTCACCTTTGCCACGGCGAGATCGGTGTATTCGGCAAAGCCTATAACATCGGCTATCAACATAAATGTACCGTGTATACTCATGAACGGCGTGAGCATTTATGATCTGTCCGCAGACAGATGTATCGCTAATCAGTACATTCCCGTAAGCGCTTCCGAAAAAATAGTCGATGCCTTTCGCAAAGCTGATGCGGAATGCTTTATGTACCGCTTCAATGAGAGAGTCCTTACCTGCTATTACACGGAGATAACCAGCCGCGTGATGAAAGCCTTTGCAGAGGTGCGCAAAAATAATTACAACAAGCCATATGTGCAGTGCAGCTCATTGCTTGAAGCTGCCGACGATATGACCATATATTACACGGCGCTGACCGACTATGAGAAGCTCCTTCCCGTTAAGGAGACTATCGACGGTATGGAAGATGCTGACTGTGCATTCTACAAGGACACCTACACGGGAAAGTGGTTTTTAGAGGTGTTTTCGTCAAAAGCGTCCAAGTCTAACGGTATACGCTTTCTGCGTGAGAGATACGGCTTTGACGAGGTGGTGGCATTCGGGGACAACCTTAATGACCTGCCTATGTTCGCACAGGCTGACAAAAAAATAGCGGTTGGCAATGCAAGGGAAGAAGTCAAGGCTGCTGCGGATATAGTCATCGGAACTAACGATGAAGAAGGCGTTGCAGAATGGCTGTTTAGTGAACTGAAAAAATAGCAAATCTGAAATTTGATTTATAATGCGGAATTAGGAATTCGGAATTAGGAATTATAGGTGTTCGCCATTCGGCGAACAGGATCAAAATAATTCTTTGATTTGTCGGCGTAAGCCGACACATTTAATTCCGCATTCCGCATTCCGAATTCCGAATTAATATTAGATAATTTTTAACATGAAAGGAAATACATAAAATGAAGAAATTAATGCTTGGAAATGAAGCCTTCGCAAGAGGCTTATATGAAGCGGGATGTCGCGTAGTATCGAGCTACCCCGGTACTCCTTCCACTGAGATAACAGAGGAAGTTGCAAAGTACGACGAGGTATATGCAGAGTGGGCACCAAATGAGAAAGTTGCAATGGAGACAGCTCTCGGTGCATCTATCGCAGGCGCAAGAAGCTTCTGCGGAATGAAGCACGTTGGACTCAACGTTGCGGCTGATCCGCTTTATACAGCAGGATATACAGGTGTTAATGCAGGTATGGTCATCGCAGTTGCAGACGATCAGGGTATGCACTCCTCTCAGAATGAGCAGGACAGCCGTCACCATGCTATCGCATCAAAAGTCCCTATGCTTGAACCATCTGATTCAACAGAATGTAAAGAGTTCGTCAAGCTTGCATTCGAGCTTTCCGAGAAGTTTGACGCACCATTCATAGTAAGAATGTCCACAAGAGTTGCTCACTCACAGAGCATCGTTGAAATGGAAGACCGCAACGAGCTTCCTCTCAAGGACTACGAAAAGACACCGAATAAGTTCGTTATGATGCCTGCATATGCAAAGGGCAGACACGTATTCGTTGAGGAGCGCACAAAGAAGCTCATCGAGTATGCTGAGACTTCTCCGCTCAACCGCGTTGAGATATCGGACAAGGCTGAATTCGGCGTTATCACCAACGGTGCAGCATATCAGTATGTAAAGGAAGCTCTTGGCGAAAAGGCATCCGTTCTCAAACTCGGTATGGTAAATCCGCTCCCTGTAAAGCTCATTCAGGACTTTGCAAAGAAGTACGAGCAGATCTACGTTATCGAGGAGCTTGACGGCATAATCGAAGAGCACTGCCGCAACATCGGTGTCAACAACGTAAAGGGCAAGGAAATATTCGGCTATATCGGCGAGCTTCCTCAGTCAGTTATCGCAGAGAAGCTTCTTGGTGAGAAGAAGGAGTTCGCAGTACTCGACGACGAGATACCTGTACGTCCTCCTGTAATGTGTGCAGGATGTCCGCACAGAGGACTTTTCTACTGCCTGAAGAAGCTTGGCGTAACAGTATCAGGAGATATCGGCTGCTACACTCTCGGCGCAGCAGCTCCGCTCAACGCTATCGATACAACAATTTGTATGGGCGCTTCTATCTCGGGACTCCACGGCTTCAACAAGGCAAGAGGAGCTGAGTCCGAGCACAAGAGCGTTGCAGTTATCGGTGATTCCACATTCATGCACAGCGGTATGACAGGACTTGTAAATATCGCTTACAATAATTCCAATTCAACAGTTATCATACTCGACAATTCTATCACAGGTATGACAGGTCATCAGCAGAACCCGACTACAGGTAAGAATCTCAAGGGCGACCCTGCTGCGGCAGTTAACCTCGAAGAGCTTTGCAAGGCTATCGGCATCAAGCGTGTAAGAGTTACTGATCCGTACAAGCTTGCTGAAACAGAAGCAGCTATCAAGGAAGAGCTTGCAGCTGACGAAGCATCAGTTATCATCTCACGCCGTCCTTGCGCACTTCTGAAGTACGTTAAGCACAACCCACCTGTAAAGGTAAATACAGATAAGTGTGTAGGCTGCAAGATGTGCATGAAGCTTGGATGTCCTGCTATTTCTATGCGTGATGGCAAGGCAGTTATCGACCACACCCTCTGCGTAGGCTGCGGCATATGTCAGGAGCAGTGCAAAGTCGGCGCTATACAGTAATCAGAGCTTAGAGCTAAGAACTTAGAGCTTAGAAATGGGGAGGGCTGGTGAACTCGACAGCCCAAGAGCTGTTAGCCATTAGCCGTTAGCTCTGTAGGGGCTGGCACATTCGGCAGCCCGCTATCCGACCGAATAAGCAAAAATATCTTGTATGGACGAATACCGTTCGCCCGTACATATTCGATAATTACGAATTGTAAGTTTTACGGAGTAAGATCATGTTACAGATGAACATTTATGAGGAGTTCGTCCACTGGCTGGATAATCTCCTCGAAAACAACGATATGCCCGAGGCAACAAAGGCATTCTGCTTCAATCTCTATGAGGAGTCCGACGAGGATCATATCTACGGTATACAGCTTATAGCTGCAAGCGAGTTTGACCCTGCCGACAAGGAAGGCGATTGGGCTTGTGAGGAGATTTGGAGCAGTGAGGAGGATATCTTCACAGTTGATACCTCCGACGAAGAGGATACAGGCTGGGCGCACGCTCAGGAGCTGTTCAGAGAAATGGTTGAGGAATACCTCAAAAGCGGAAAATATTCAGACATTATAAATGGGGCAGATGGAGTTGCCATTGGATTTGTTGACGGCGAACTCGAAATAATATCTTGAATATCTAAATGGGGGAAAATAAAATGGACGACTTTATGACGGGAATAGGGAACGATACAAACGATGCTGCTGTAAATAATGCCGCTATGCAGGCAAATAATGTTGCAGCACAGGCTGGTGATACTGCTCAGCAGTATACAGGCTACAGCAGTACTTCATCTTACGACAGCACATCGAACTATGGCGGATATAGCAGTACAGCTTCTTACAGCGATTTCGACAATCAGGATTCTGATTTTATCATACTGTTAAAAGGCGCTCTTGGAGCTGTAGTCGGTGCGATCCCGGGTGTTATTCTTATAATCTTCCTTGCGCGTATAGGCTTTATCGCAGCTGTATGCGGAGCTGTAATGGCGGCAGGCAGTTTCTTTGGTTATAAGTTCATGACAAAGGGGAAGAATTCTTCTGAGTCGGCAGGTCTGATAATATGCGGCATAGTAATGCTTATCGGCGTATATGTTGCCGTAAGAACATCGTGGTGCATGGAGGTTTCGTCGGTAATGCAGGACAGATTTGATATCACTCCGGGTTCGCTCAACACTGCGCAAAGCGACATACTTTATGAATATTGCGGTGTAAGAGATTTTTCGTTCTCTGAGTGCTCGTCCAATTTCTGGACAATGCTCGACAGAGTAGGCGTCAAGGGCAAGTTCATGCGGTCGCTGCTCGAAAATCTTTTGTTTGCAGTCGTTGGCGGTATCGGTACTTTTTCAAAGTACGGCAAGTCTGATTTTTAAAATACGACATTATATGGAGCAATTGCATGGAAAGTTTTACAACAGGTACTGAGGTCGAAAACAGTACAGATGCATCACAGAAGAACAGTTTTACAGGCTACGGCGATGCAGCAAACGGCTATGGAAAAGAGCTGGATACGGGCTACAAGCCTGCTCCTGATTTCTACGCGATGTACAACGCGGATAAAAACTCGGATACTGAGTTCTTTATGATCTTCAAGGGAACATTGGGCGCTATTATCGGAGCTGTCCCGGGATTCTTCTTTATATCGACGCTTGCAAGATTCGGACTTATGGCTTCGTTATGCGGAACTGTGCTCGCAGCAGGAATACTCTTCGGATATTACCTTGCTACACGCAGAAGCGGTTTTGATATAAAAAAAGGCGGTATCATCTGTATACTGGTAATGCTGATAGCAGTATTTCTTGCTGTCCGCATCTCGTGGGTACATGAGGTACAGCAGAGGATAATGGAACTGAGAGACTTTATGGGCTACAGCAGCTCTGAAGGCAGCAGCTATTCATCAGGGCTCGACGGTTCTTCACGGTTGATACTCGGATACGATAAGCCTACATACTCAAATTGTTCGGACAATTTCAGTGACCTGATCTCGGATCTCAGAATTAAAGGACTTTTTATAGCATCTCTCGTGGAAAATTATGTTTTATGCGCAGTTGGTGCTATCTGGCTATTTTTCAAGTTTGGAAAAAAGAGCTATTAAGAAATATTATCATCAAGGAGTAATATAAAATGGAAACAAAATCTATTATGATAGTAGGCGTAGGCGGACAGGGTTCGCTTCTCGCTTCAAGACTTCTCGGAAATGTGCTTCTTGCACAGGGATATGATGTAAAGGTAAGCGAAGTACACGGAATGAGCCAGCGCGGCGGTTCTGTTGTAACTTACGTAAAGTACGGCGACAAGGTATACTCACCTGTTGTCGAAAAAGGTGAAGCAGATGCAGTTATCTCCTTCGAGCTTCTCGAAGCTGCAAGATGTCTCCCATATCTGAAGAAGGGCGGCAAGCTCATAACCTCCACACAGCAGATCGATCCTATGCCCGTTATCACAGGTGCCGCAAAGTATCCTGAGAACCTCGTTGAAAAGCTCAGGGCAGCAGGTGCGGATATTGTTGCAGTTGATGCACTTACCCTTGCTGAGGAGGCTGGTACAGCCAAGGCTTCCAATGTTGTTCTTATGGGTGTACTCGCTTCACGTATGGATTATCCTGACGAGCTTTGGCAGAAGGCACTTGAACAGTGTGTACCGCCTAAGTTCCTTGAACTCAACAAGAAGGCTTTCGAGCTTGGAAAAAATGCAAAGTAAGACCTTAGAACAAAGTGCTAAGAGTTTAGAAATATTTAATCTGAGATCTGAGATCTGAGTTCTTAGATCTGAAAAAGGAGTAGATCCCAATGGAAAAGTATTGGAACAAGGAGATCGAATGCGCTTCCCGTGAAGATATGAAAAAGCTTCAGGACGAGCGCCTTGTTGCGCAGGTAAAACACGTTTACGAAAACGTTAAGTATTACCGCGATCTCATGGACGAAAAAGGCGTTAAGCCTGAGGACATCAAGGGAACAGAAGACCTCCATAAGCTGCCGTTTCTCAGCAAGGCTGACCTGCGTGAGACTTATCCCTACGGTATGCTGGCAAAGCCGCTCAGCGAATGCGTAAGGATACACTCTACCAGTGGTACTACAGGCAAGAGAGTTGTAGCTTTCTACACACAGAAGGACGTTGATATGTGGGAGGACTGCTGCGCAAGAGCTATCACTGCTGCCGGCGGTACAAATGAGGACGTAGTTCAGGTAGCTTACGGATACGGACTTTTCACAGGCGGTATGGGCGTTCACGGCGGTTCACACAAGGTAGGCTGTCTTACACTCCCTATGAGCTCGGGAAATACCGAAAGACAGATCCGGTTCATGCAGGACCTTGGCGCTACGATACTCTGCTGTACTCCTTCATATGCAGCTTATATCGGTGAGACTATTGCCGAAATGGGTATAAAGCCTGAAGAGCTGAAGCTCAAGGCAGGTATCTTCGGTGCTGAACCGTGGACAGAGGAAATGCGCCGCAGTATCGAAAAATCCCTCGGCATAAAGGCTTATGATATCTATGGACTTACAGAGTCAAGCGGCCCCGGCGTTGCTTTCGAGTGCTCTGAGCAGTCAGGTATGCATATCAATGAGGATAACTTTATCCCTGAGATAATCAATCCTGATACAGGAGAGGTACTCCCTGAGGGAGAGGTCGGCGAGCTTGTATTCACAAGCATCAACAAGGAAGCTTTTCCGCTTCTCCGTTACCGCACCCGTGACCTCTGCGTGCTCAGCAGAAAGAAGTGCTCATGCGGACGTACTCTCATAAAAATGGCTAAGCCAATGGGCAGAAGCGACGATATGATGATTATTCGCGGAGTAAATGTATTCCCGTCACAGATAGAGACTGTTCTCATTGAACAGGGCTATTCACCAAACTACCTCATCGAGGTCGATCGCGTAAACAATACCGATACCCTTGATATCAGCGTAGAGATGAACCCTGAGCAGTTCTCGGATAAGGTAAAGGATATGCAGAAGCAGGAGCGCGACCTCGCTGTTGCTATAAAGACTATGCTCGGCATCAATCCTAAGGTGCATCTCGTTTCACCTAAGTCGATTACAAGAAGTGAGGGCAAGGCTGTAAGAGTTATAGATAAGCGTAAGCTCCACGATTAAGGTTATAGCAGGTGACTGCCTGTTAAATATTTTTTATTTATAATAAGGAGGACTCATTTATGAAGATCAAATTATTTTCCACAAATTATATGCCTGAACAGGAGAAGTATGAAAGATTTGCAGCATTTGAAAATGAGCTTAATCAGTTTATTTCTAATGTTAAGGTCATCGATATCAAGTTCAGCACATCATCAGGCCTTTGCCATGACGCTCAGACTCATGTAAACGAGTACGTTGACGAGCTTTCTGTGCTTGTAATGTACGATGAATAAGCTTTTGACGATCTATGCTGCAATAAATGCTGCTCTTGCTGACGCAGAAATAATCAAAACATAAAGGAGGAAGACCGTATGTCGAATGTAAGACAGATCTCGGTTTTTGTAGATAATAGACCTAATCAGCTGGCAGGCGTTATGAAGCTGATAAAAGACAGTAAAATCAATGTTCGTGCATTGAGTGTTGCTGACACAAAGGATTTTGGCATTCTCCGTATGATCGCAAATGATACTGATAAAGCTGTCGAGACTTTAAAGGCGGCTTCCTATGCGGTCACAGTCACAGAGATACTTGCGATATCTATACCCGATTCACCCGGACAGCTCAGCCGCGTACTTGATATTCTCGGAAATAAAAACGTAAATATCGAATATCTCTACGCTTTTCTCGGTAAGTCCGACAGATCTGTATCTTTTGTTATCAGAGTTGATGATAATTCAAATGCAGCTGCGGCACTTACAGAGGGTGGTATTATTCAGCTTACCGAAAATGATATAGCTGAAATGTGAGTAATGCACAAAAAAGGAACCTGTTTATAAAATTGTTTTGAAAACGCTTGACAAAATTCCCGTAGATGTTGTATAATGGTAAAGCAATATTTAACGAGAAAATTTCAACAGGAGTGATGAAAGATGGGTATTCTCGAAAAATTTAATGATGCAAGCAGGGGTGTGTCAGAAAAAGCGAAAAATATCTCGGAAGCAAACAACCTCAAAAGGAAGATACTCTATGAGGAAGAAAGAATAGTCGAGATATTTACCGACATCGGAAAGAAATATTATAAAAATGGCGGTGACGATCCTGCTGCTCTTAAAGAACTCTGCGACGATATAGATACGAGACGCAGAAGGATCAAGAAGATGAAATATGAGCTCAACAGCATAAGAGGCTACAAGATCTGCCCTCAGTGCAATGCTGAGATCAATGAGCGATTCCAGTTCTGCGGTCGCTGCGGATTCAGACTTCCTGACATTGAGGACGAGGACTTTATGTCTCTTGAATCCAATGATTATTATACGGAAAGCAGCAATAATTTCTTTAATGCTGATCCAAACAAGAGCTATTGATCACATGGGCTGTTCTGAGATTATCGGAACAGCCCTTTTATTACAGAATTGCCTGTTTATCCGCTTGCATAACAGCCTTGCAGGTATACAGAGCACAAACCAGAAAAACGAGAAGGGGAGACATATCTGTCCCAGAAGGTTCAGCGGCATATCTGAGTAATCCCATACATTCCAGTTCATAATAATATTATCGAATATCCCTACCATGAATTCTATGGCGGTTATTAGCAGCGAACCAAGAAAACAACTGCGTATCAGCGTCATAGTCCCGCGATTATTCATGATGTATAATAACATGAGAACCGTGCCTCCTGTGAGAGACATCGTCCAGTGTGTATATCCGCGCATTACGATCTCAACCAGACTGTAACAGAAATACCCCATCAGAAATGAAAATATAAGCTGGGCAAGCTTCATGACTATCACCTCAGTGTGATTATTGCCATTTTTTTATGGATAATTCAGAAAAGGAGCTGAATATTATGCGAAAAAGCTGCATACTTATGCATATATCAAGTCTGCCGTCTGAGTACGGTATCGGAAAAATGGGACGTTCTGCCTTTGAGTTCGTGGACTTTCTGAGATCTGCGGAGATAAAATGCTGGCAGATACTTCCCCTTTCACCTACAAGCTACGGTGATTCGCCTTATCAATCGTTTTCGGTAAAGGCAGGAAATCCCTACTTTATCGATTTTGACGTTCTTGAAGGGGACGGACTGCTTGAACATCATGAGTTTGCGTCGTTTGACTGGGAAACTGATCCCGATAAGGTCGATTACAGTCTGCTTTACGACCATTGTTACGATGTTCTGCGCATCGCTTACGGTCGTTTTAAGCCTGCAAGATTCCCTGATTATAAGGCGTTCTGCGACGATAATAAGTCGTGGCTTGACGAGTATGCGCTGTTCATGGCTCTGAAATTCCGCTATAACGGCAAGCCGTGGTACGATTGGGACGAGGATATCTCAATGCACCGTCCGAAGGCGGTTGCTGCTGCTAAAAAAGAGCTTAAAAAGGACATTGGCTTCTATAAGTTCATACAGTTTCAGTTCAGCAGACAGTGGAAGGAACTGAAAAAATATGCCAATGACAATGGTATCGAAATAATAGGCGATATCCCTATATACTGCGCTCTTGACAGCGTTGAGGCATGGGCTTCGCCAAAGCTTTTCCAGTTCGATAAGAAGCGCAGACCTGTCTCCGTTGCAGGCTGTCCGCCTGATGATTTTTCACCGCTGGGTCAGCTTTGGGGAAATCCTGTATACGATTGGGCTTACCACAAGAAAACGGGCTATGCTTGGTGGATAGACCGCATAAAGGCTGCTACGGAGCTTTATGACATCGTTCGTATAGACCATTTCCGCGGCTTTGAAAGCTATTATACGATTCCTTTCGGCAACAAGGACGCTACCGTAGGCGAGTGGAAAAAAGGTCCCGATTACGAGCTTTTCAAGCTTGCCGAGGAAAAGCTGGGCAAGCTGAATATCATTGCTGAGGATCTGGGCTTCATTACTCCCGAGGTAAGGGCAATGCTGGATAAATGCGGCTATCCTGGTATGAAGGTGCTCCAGTTCGCTTTTAGTGACGGAAAAAATGAATATCTTCCGCATAATTATTCAAGCACAAATTACTTTGCGTACACGGGTACTCATGATAATGAGACTCTTAACGGCTGGGTGGAAACTCTCGATAAAAAGTCGCTTAAATTCGCTAAGCAATACCTGAACGTCAAGAAGAAAAAGGAGATACCTGCGGCTGTAGTCCGCGCTGCATGGGGAAGTGTTGCGGAGGTAGCGGCTGCACAGATACAGGACTTCCTTGACAGTCCGAAAGAAGGAAGAATGAATACCCCTTCAACTCTTGGCGGAAACTGGCAGTTCCGTACACATAAGTCGGATCTCACACCTGAGCTTGCGAAAAAGATACGCCGCCTTAACAGGATATACAACAGATGATACGCAAGCTCGTCTGTTGCTTATACAGCTTTATGCGCCTGAACTTGTGAATTTTCACAGGTTCAGGCGTTTTTTTGAAAAAGTGACAAATGTAACTGCAATAGTGACAATCGGCATCTTCATTTTTAAGCGTGTTTGCTGTATTATATAGTTACAGTACAGGAGGCGTGAAATGAGGAGTTTTGAACTGTAACAGAATACACATAAATTGCACTTAACGAAGCCTTTTTAGTAGTAATAATGATAAAATCATCACAATAATGTAAAAATAATATCATTAATGATTATATTAGTAAACTTACTTTTATTTGAAATCATTAATTATTAAAGAAAAGTTTTCATTTTCGGCAGTGTATACAACTTTTTGTGCGAGAAATAGTTGATATTTAACGATATATTAAGCTTTTTGCCGCGCATTTTGTCAAACAATTTTTGTAAGAGTTGTCTCTATACAAAATCAGGATTTTGTATTATAATATATACATAAAGTCAAGTGAAAACACGACAATACCGAAAGGAGTTGATAAGAGATCGCTGATTTATTTTCACGCTGCTGTTATTAAAAATTAATACGTAATCAAAACACACGAAATTTTCTTAAATATTAACTGGGGGGCTAAGTTTATGAAAAATTATGAAAAGGTGTTGATTAAGATATTCGGAGGCTGTGTCGGGATATTTATTCTTGATCTGGTGTACCAATGTGCGATCAGAGGCCAAAAACTGAGTTACAATTCCTTTGATAATCTTACATTCGTTTTGAGTTTATTGTTTGCAGCTTCCGTATTCGGAAGTATGACAGTTTTCATTTCGGTATGGATCAGAAGCAGAGTAAGCAATGGTGAAAGTCCTATATCAAAGCAATATACAAGGTCGTTTTACCTGTCATTTGTTCCGTTTTTGCTGATTCTCGGAATGAGTATATATTTTGCGATAACAGGTTTCAGATTTTTCAGCACGATCTATGGTCTGAAGGCTATACATGACACATTTCTGATATACGGATACTACGTTTTCGGCGTTATAATTCCTGTGTTCCCAATTTGTATTTTCTGGCAGGTACTCTATATCGTTAAGTGCATCATGTACAGAAATTCAGCGGTAAGAACTGCGTAAACAGTGAGAGCCAATGACGGCGCTCATGATAATATACCTGCAATAATATGGAACAACTCCTCGGCTGCGGTCGGGGAATTGTTTTTGCTTTGGTATAATAAAAACTCCCCGAAACTTGTCCGTATCGGGGGGCGGAAAAAACTTGAGGCAACACCGCACAAAGACCGCTTAACGACTTTGTACTAAATCTGCTTGCATATTTTCCGTCATCTTGCACATAAATCTCTTGACATACGACAGTATGCCTGCAAGATTTCTATACAATCTGACGAAAAATCTGTCGGCGCATCTTTAGCACAATCTCTGTGCGGTGTTGCCTTGACAAAATAAAAAATATGATGTATAATATAATTGAAATAAAAAGAGAGTATTTCATCAGATTCATGCAAAAAGAAACACCCGAAGCTGCAACTTCGGGTGTTTTTTCCGTTATAAACGGAAAGGGCTTTTGTCGGGCTACTTCCTGCCAAGCCACTTACTGATACAGTTTGCAACTATACCAGCTGCGACAGAAATGAAAAAAGAGAGTATGTAAGCCATCAGATTCACCTCCTTCCTGACGGAAGAAGCCGACAATTTATAATAGCATTTTTGCTATAAAATGTCAAATAAAAACTCCCCGACCTAATGATCGGGGAGTTTTTCATCCGTTTGAGCATATTTTATTTACGCATCGTAAATTATAGTTTTAAATTACTTCTCAGCGAGCTTTGTGAGGTACTCGTAACGATTAGCAGCAGTCTTCTCTGCCTTCTCGAAGAGCTCCTTAGCACGATCTGGGAATGAACGTGTGAGTGCGCTGTAACGAGCCTCGTTCATGATGAATTCCTGATATGACTCTGTTGGAGCCTTGGAATCGAGCTGGAATGGGTTCTTACCCTCAGCAGCAAGACGAGGATCATAACGGAAGTTGTTCCAGTAACCGCACTTAACAGCCTTCTCCATCTCAGACTGACAGTTAGTCATACCGCCCTTGATAGAGTGCATCTCACAAGGAGCATAGCCGATGATGAGTGATGGACCCGGATAAGCTTCAGCTTCCTTGATTGCCTTGAGTGTCTGGTTCATATCAGCACCCATAGCGATCTGTGCAACATAGATGTAGCCGTAGCTCATAGCGATATCAGCAAGACGCTTCTTAGCGATTGCCTTACCTGCTGCTGCGAACTGTGCAACCTGACCGATGTTAGATGACTTGGAAGCCTGTCCGCCTGTGTTTGAGTAAACCTCAGTATCGAATACCATGATGTTTACATCTTCACCTGTAGCAAGAACGTGGTCAAGACCGCCGAAACCGATATCGTAAGCCCAACCGTCACCGCCGAAGATCCATACAGACTTCTTGGAGAGGTAGTTCTTGTTTTCGATGATATCTGCGCACTTATCGCACTTGTCAGCGCACTTCTCGAGCTCAGCAACGAGAGCAGCTGTAGCAGCTGTATTCTTTGCGCCGTCGTTAACTGTTGCGAGGTATTCATCAGCAGCTGCCTTGAGCTCTGCGGATGCCTTGTCGTTTGCAGCAACTTCCTTAACTTCCTCAATGAGTCTTTCACGGATCGCCTTCTGACCGAGATACATACCAAGACCGTGCTCAGCGTTGTCCTCGAACAGTGAGTTAGCCCATGCAGGACCGTGGCCGTTTGCATCAACAGTGTATGGTGATGTAGCAGCAGGGCCGCCCCAGATTGAAGAACATCCTGTTGCGTTTGAGATGTACATTCTTGAACCGAAGAGCTGTGTGATGAGTCTTGCGTAAGAAGTTTCAGCACAGCCTGCGCATGAACCTGAGAATTCAAGAAGAGGCTTCTTGTACTGGCTGGAGATAACATTAGCATCAGTAGCTACATCTGTCTTCTCTGTAACCTTAGCAACACAGTAATCGAATACTGCCTGCTGTGGCTCCTGAGACTCTCTTGGAACCATCTTGAGTGACTTAGTTGGGCAGACACCGATACATACGCCGCATCCCATACAATCCATAGCAGAAACAGCAAGTGTGTACTTGTACTCTGTCTTTACGATCGGCTTAGGAGCGATCTTGATGTTTTCAGGAGCAGCAGCAACCTCAGCTTCAGTAAGAGCGAATGGACGGATTGTTGCGTGTGGGCAGACAAATGAACACTTGTTACATTTTGCACAAGTATCCTGATTCCACTCAGGAACCATAACAGCAACGCCGCGCTTCTCGTATGCAGAAGCACCCTGCTCAAATGTACCGTCAACGTGATCTGAGAATGCAGAAACAGGGAGAGTATCACCGAGCATCTTGCCTACAGGGTTCATGATGCCTTCAACCATCTTAACGAGCTTCTCTGAGCCCTCGAGCTTTTCAGGAACTGAATTATCAACAGCATTTGCCCATTCAGCAGGAACGTCTACCTTAACGTAAGCGTTTGCGCCTGCGTCGATAGCCTTCTCGTTCATCTGAACGATCTCGATACCCTTCTTCATGAACTTCTGAGCCTTTTCCTTCATGTAGCCGATTGCCTCAGCCTCAGGAAGAACCTTAGAAAGTGAGAAGAATGCAGACTGGAGGATAGTGTTGGTACGCTTACCAAGACCGATCTCCTGAGCAAGATCTATTGCGTTAACCAGATAGAGCTGGATATTGTTCTTAGCGATATACTGCTTTGTATCAGCAGAGAGGTGCTGATCGAGCTCCTCAGGCTTCCACTGGCAGTTGATAAGGAATACACCGCCCGGCTTTACATCGTTTACCATCTTATAGCCCTTGAGGATGTAAGATGGATTATGACAGGCAACAAAGTCAGCCTTGTTTATGTAGTAAGGGCTCTTGATAGGCTTATCACCGAAACGAAGGTGTGAGATAGTGATACCGCCTGTCTTCTTTGAGTCATACTGGAAGTAAGCCTGAACGTACTTGTCAGTGTGATCGCCGATGATCTTGATAGAGTCCTTGTTAGCGCCAACAGTACCGTCGCCGCCGAGACCCCAGAACTTGCACTCGATTGTGCCTTCTGCTGCTGTGTTAGGAGCATCTTCCTCAGCGAGTGAGAGATTTGTAACATCATCAACGATACCGAGTGTGAACTGTGGCTTAGGATCAGCCTTAGCAAGCTCAGCATATACAGCAAATACAGATGCAGGAGGAGTATCCTTTGAACCGAGACCGTAACGACCGCCGATTACCTTGATACCGTTTCTGCCTGTAGTATTAAGAGCAGCAACTACATCGAGGTAGAGAGGCTCACCAAGAGAACCAGGCTCCTTAGTTCTGTCAAGAACAGCGATTGTCTTTGTAGATGCAGGGATTGCCTCAACAAGCTTTTCAGCAGAGAAAGGACGGAACAGGCGAACCTTAACGATACCGACCTTCTCACCCTTCTTGTTAAGGTAGTCGATAACTTCCTCAGCAACGTCGCAGATAGAACCCATTGCAACGATTACGCGCTCTGCATCAGGAGCACCATAGTAATTGAAGAGCTTGTAGTCTGTGCCGAGCTTTTCGTTTACCTTGCCCATGTACTCCTCAACGATACCGGGAACAGCATTGTAGTAGGAGTTGCAAGCCTCACGGTGCTGGAAGAAGATATCACCGTTCTCGTGAGAACCGCGCATTGTAGGATTCTCAGGATTAAGAGCACGATCACGGAATGCCTTTACAGCGTCCATATCGCACATTTCCTTCAGATCCTCGTAATCCCATACGGCGATCTTCTGGATCTCGTGTGATGTACGGAAACCATCGAAGAAGTTGATGAAAGGAACACGGCTCTTGATGGAAGCAAGATGTGCAACAGCAGCGAGATCCATAACTTCCTGAGGATTGGTCTCAGCGAGCATTGCAAAACCTGTCTGACGGCAAGCGTAAACGTCAGAGTGGTCGCCGAAAATGTTAAGTGCGTGAGAAGCAACACAACGTGCAGAAACGTGGAATACGCAAGGGAGCAGCTCACCGGCGATCTTATACATATTTGGGATCATAAGGAGAAGTCCCTGAGAAGCGGTATAGGTTGTTGTAAGAGCACCAGCGTTCAGAGAACCGTGAACAGTACCTGCTGCACCGGCTTCAGACTGCATTTCTTCAACCTTAACGGTAGTGCCGAAAATGTTCTTGACACCCTGAGCTGCCCACTGATCAACATAGTCTGCCATAGGGCTTGAAGGTGTGATCGGATAGATACCGGCAACTTCAGTGAATGCATAAGAAACATATGCAGCAGCGTTGTTGCCGTCCATGGTTTTCATTTTTCTTTTGATTGCCATAGGAATGACCTCCTAAAATATTATTATTAAGTTTTATAGATGGTTAGCGGGTGATAACGTTAACCACGTATAACTACCAGATTATTATACCACAAACCAATTTTTTTGTAAACACCTTTTTTGCTGTTTAGTTACAAATTTATCAAGGAATTTTTAACAATTTGCCTATATTCAGCCAATTTTTTCGTCTGCTCGCATTTGTGATGTATGAAATTTATACAGATGTCAGCATTTTGTACAATAATCTTATGAAATATGCAGCGCAAATCAAGCTGAAAGTTGTGCATATTACCAAAAGTGCGGAAATTTACTTGACGTAATAAACGAAATACTGTATAATAACTATAGTGTTAAATAATTCTTAATTATTAACACTCGTTTTGTTGTCTCCTTTCTTTTGTTCTACACATATTTATTTTTATCTGTTTATCTAAAAATAGCAGGGCATATGCCCTGCTTATTTTTTTGCATTGTTACGCTGCACCATGATATCGCGGAATTATCCCTCAGCAAAACGGAAAACGCGGGAGTGAGCGGCACGGATCTGTATTCCTGACGGCTGAGGTCTAACGGCTTATGAAGTAATATATTATCCCGTACAGAAAAGCGGCTGTACAGCCGTAAAGCAGTACGGGTCCTGCTATTGTGAATATTTTTGCACCTACTCCGAGTATAAGTCCCTCGGAACGCGCCTCGACTGCACATGAGCTTATGGCGTTTGAAAAGCCTGTTATAGGGACAAGAGTGCCTGCACCGGCGTGTCGTGCAAGACGCTGATACCAGCCGAAGCCTGTACATACTGCACTTAGTCCTACGAGTATAATTGAGGTCCATGTACCTGCTTCGGTGTTGTCTAAGCCGAATGTTTTCAGCACCGTGAGGAAAATTTGTCCCAATGCGCAGATAGCTCCGCCCACTATAAAGGCGGCGGTTATGTTGACTTTTGAGTTGGACTTCGGTGAAGCCTGTCTCGTCATATCGCTGTAAAGCTCGGGTGTTATCTTCATGTATATCAGCTCCTTTAAGGATAGTATGTACAGCCGATCGATGATTATACGGAGGATTAATATTCATCTTTTTCATGACATATATATTAATAAATGTTATGAAAAGAGGTGGTATATTTGAAAAATCAGCAGGAAGGGCGGGCTGTCATGCTTGGAAGATACATTATCGAAAATAAGGCGACTGTCCGCTCGGCTGCGAAACAATTCGGCATATCAAAAAGCACTGTGCATAAGGACGTAAGTGAACGGCTGAAAATTGAAGCGCCTGAGCTTTACACACAGGTCAAGGATGTTCTTGAGATAAACAAGCAGGAGCGCCATATTCGCGGCGGACTTGCTACAAAGCGCAAATACGAGGCAATTGCCTGCGGACGGAAAAAGAACAGATATACATAAATGAAAAGCAGCACCCCGAAAGGTGCTGCTTATGTTTTATATTCCTGCGATCTTTGTAAACTTTATGTAGAAATCGCTGAGGGAGTTTCTTCCCTTTATCATTGTTTCGTCAACGTATGCGCCTGTATATTCGCCGTCACGGAACAGATAATACTTTTCATTTTCGCCCTTTACAAGGTCGATCTTGACTGTGCTGCCGTCTTTGAGATCGATTTCGGCGGTCATTGCAGGCGAGTCAAGCTCAGGGACGTTTTCGATGTCTGTGCCTGAGAGCTGCATTACTGTGAAAGCGTTGAAGAAGTTGTTGAATGCTACATACAGCTCGGAGTTTTTAAGATCGAGCTCCTTGCCGTTGAAGATACACTTCCTGTCCTCGATGTTGAATGTACAGCTGTCGCTGTTCCCGTTGAAATTAAGTCTGAATCCTTCTGCACTTGTCATCTGTGATGCAATGTAATTCTTTGAAATGTACGTGAGCGGAGTGTTCTGAGTGATGCTGAGGTCTTCCTTGTAGTAGAGCTCTACCTGCTGACCGTCAACAAGCACGAAGCAGAATGTAGGATCGTCGTCCTTTGCGCTTACAAGGAATTCATGCTCAGTGCCGTCGAGTCCCTTTACAACAGCCTTGCCGTAGGGCTTGTCAAAGCCGTATTTTTTGAGGTCGTCAAGCTTTTCATCGAGCATATCCTCTGCTTCGAGTCTGACGAGCATGTTGAGTTCTGATGTTACCTTTGTCTGGTCAAGAGTGAGGGCTGAGTATTCCTTCGGGAGCGACCAGGTCTGAGACTCGGGAGCGTATGTGAGCTCGCAGGCGTTTCCGTCCTTGTCGTATGTGGTGAAGCTCTTGATATCGGCAAGTCCGTAGGGGATGATGTTCTTGTTCTTGATAAGGAGCCTGTCGAGCTTTAGCACGCTTCCTTGCTGAGAATCGATAGTATACACGTTGTCCTTACCGTCGGCTGTTACGTAGTAATAATCACCTGTCGGACTTATATCACCAACGTAAACGGTATAAGTACCGTTTGGAGATGTGACTTCCACCTTGTCGGCGTTTTTCAGACCGTACATTTCAAGCTTTTCGTCGTTTATCCTGCCGTAGCTTTTTTCAGCTGTAAGGTTGGACATATATGTGCATATGAGCTGGATGTAGGTCTGGTCTACGCTGAATTCTTTGTTATCGAGTTCCCATACATCGTTATTGAGGTTCACGGTATATGTTTCGTCACCCTTTGAGAAGACCACCTTTGTAGCGCTGTAAGGGTCGAAGCTGAAGAGCACGTTGTCCTCGAGCTGTTCCTGTTCCTGTTGTTTCTCTTTATCCTTGCTGTTTTTGACTGCGAAGAATCCTGCAATGGATCCTGCGGCAGCGATAAGCAGGACGATCAGAGCTATAATTGCTTTTTTCATCAGGAATTTCTCCTTTTGATCCATACTGCAATACCGAAAATAGCGAGTATTGCAGGAATGATATAAACTATGAATATTACGCTCGTTGCTTCCTTTGAATCCTTGAATATCATGTAATCGTAGGAATTGAGCTTGTTTCCGACACCGAACTGTATGTCACTGTCGTAAAGCCATGTGTTGCTGAAAAGTGCGAGCATCTGTGTACCGCTTACTGATACAGCTATCATGTCCTGATCGATGATAGATGTAGTTCCGATGAAGATCATCTTTCCGCCTGAGGTCTTGTTGTATGAATAGTAGCCGAAATCAAGCACCATATCGTTGAGCATCTCGTCAGCCTGCTGTGCAGTGACTTCATCGCCGCCCATTGATCTGCTTGCGGTGGTGTAGTTGCCGTTTTCGTCGGCAACATTGCGGATTATGGTAGAGCGCTCTGTGTAAGCTGCGCCCGGGAATGAGTCTTCGGGGATCTCGGTAACGCTTCTTGTGTAAGAGATACCTGCGATGTAGCTTCCGTTGCTTATGAGTTCGTTGAGGTCGGAGGTAAGGTCTTCCGTGAATTCTTCGTTGTACTGACCGCCAGCAGGATACTCAACGCGGAAGAAGTTTTCATTCTGCTTTGAGTCTCTGTCCTGGAGCTGATTAGCAGGAGCAGTCTCGGTAACGATGTTGTAATCGAGGATAAGTCCGAATTTTTCCATGATAGCTTCGATATTATAGAAGCGTCCCTTTGTATCACAAGGATCGATGAGGAATGAAAGAGCGCCGCCGTTGTCAGCGTAGTCGCTTAGGAGATCCTTTTCCTTGTCGGTGAGGTCTTTCTGAGGGCCTGCAAGATAGATTATCTTGGCATTTGAAGGGATAGCACCTTCCTTATCGAGATCAAGCTCCTGAACGTCATAGTCGTTGCGTCTGAGCTGCTCTGCGTAGGTCTCAAGGCTTCCGTTTATAGACTTTTCACCGTGACCTGTGAGGAAGTATATACCTGGGAGCGAACCACTCGCACAAGTTGAGATAGCAGCTGCGATAAGCTCTTCACCTGCATACTGACGTACTCCGTCGGTGCTCTGCTGGAAGAACTTTGAGTGACCTATCTTCTTTATGACGTTGTTGCATTTTACGAAGAGGTCGCCTCTCGCGATGCCGATATTTCCATCGGGATCGAGCTGATTTGCAAGGGCAGCGTTTTCGTCAGGTTCAAAGCAGGTGAGTGTTATATTGCTGCGCTCGTCGAGCTGTTTGAGTGTGTGGTAGAGCGGAAGGAGCTCGGAAGCATCGGCTCTCTGGAATTCTTCAAGCTTATAGAGGAAGTAGAGGTCGATATGCTTGTCCGATGTGCTGTCAAGGAGCTCTACAGTCTTGTCGCTGAGAGTGTATTTCTTTGAAGGAGTCATATCGAATCCCTTATCGTAGTAGCTGACTATAAGGTTTATCGGTACGAGGATAAAGAGGACGAGTATCGCAAGAGCGATCGCGATAGTGCCCGATAGATTGAGTTTTTTCTTTTTCATATCAGCTTACCCCCTGTTCCAGCGTCTTTTCTCGATGGCTAAGTAAGTCCATGCGAGGAAAACGATTATCGCAGAAGCGAAGAATACAAGGTCTGACAGGCGGATGAAGCCTTCTGAGAAGTATGCGAATCTTGGCTGTGCGGCGAATGAATAGATAACTGACTGGAGCTTCGGATACTGCGAGATGAAAGCGGTATTTGAGAAGTCGTCAATAAAGAGGAGCGCGAACATTACTACTTCACCGATGATAGCTGCGAGTATGGAACTCTCGGTGAGGGCGGAGATGAACATTCCGATAGCGATATACATTGTTCCCCAGCAGAATATGCCTATGTAAGCGCAGATGAGCTGGCTTACAACGACTTCGCCCTTCATGGCTGTGATGATAGGGAAGAAGGCTGTGCCGAGAAGCATGAATAAGTATACGGTGATGTTTGCGAGGAACTTTGCGATAACGATCTTCGCAACGCTCACAGGAGATGTCATCAGGAGCACCTCTGTGCCGTTCTTGCGTTCATCCGCGAAGGTCCTCATGGTGAGTATCGGCAGCAGGAATATGAAGTAGAGGATAACCGAATAGAACATTTCTGTGAAAGAGAATGCCCATTTGTTAGTCTCTTCGATCTTAGCGATACCTGTTGAGAAGCTGAGAGAGAACAGCAGTATGAAAAGTGCTGATATAGCGTAAGCGAAAGGAGTGTAGAAGAATGATTGCAGCTCCTTCTTATAAATAGGAAACATATTACTTCTCCTCCTTTTCTTTTGTTGTATCTGCGGACACATCGGGAGTTTCGTCGAGAAGCTCCTGAAGTCCTGATTTTTTTACGGGGCGGTTGATAAGCTCGATAAATACGCTTTCGAGGTTTGGTTTGTCGGTGTATATCTCGAGAATACTTATGCCGTTGCCGATACACTCCGACATAACGGTATCTCTGATCTTGTCTGCATCGCCTTCGAGGTTGACAGTGAAGGAGTGAACTCCGTCGCCGTTGTCGTCCACGGAAGAAATGCCTGTTACGCCGTCAGTCATGCCGATGATGGAAGCTGCCTTGTCCTGATCGCCCTTGACCTTGATATGAAGGACACGGGTCGATGTGAATGAGCTTTCGAGGTTTTCGATAGTATCTATAGCTCTTATGTCACCTTTATTTATAATGACAACGCGGTCGCAGACAGCGCTTACCTCGCTAAGTATATGCGAGCTGAATATTACGGAGTGTTCTTTTTTCAGGTCCTTGATTATGGTGCGGACCTCTGCGACCTGATTCGGGTCGAGTCCGACAGTCGGCTCGTCGAGTATGAGGAACTTAGGATTGCCGAGCAGTGCCTGAGCAAAGCCTACACGCTGTTTGTAACCTTTCGAGAGGTTGCGTATGAGCTTGCCTTCAACGTCCTTGATCTTGAGAAGCCCCATGACACGTTCAATCTCAGATCTCCGCTGTCCTCGGGGGACTTGTTTGAGTCCCGCACAGAAGGAAAGGTACTCCTTGACCTTCATATCGGGATAAACAGGCGGTATCTCGGGGAGATAGCCGATGTTTTTCTTTGCCTTTGTAGGCTCTTTCGTTATGTCAGAACCGTAGATGGTAACTGTACCGTCGGACATGGGCAGATAACCTGCGATCATGTTCATGGTAGTTGATTTTCCTGCACCGTTAGGTCCGAGAAAACCGAGGATCTCATTATCGTTTATTGTAAAACTTATATGATTGACGGCACGGTTGCTGCCGTAATACTTCGTAAGATTATCAATAGTAATCATGAGGTTCTCCTTTCCGATCATAAATCAAAATATAGGTAAAATTTGGTGCTATTATCTCATTATAGCATACTGTATTATTATCGCAGAATAATATTAACGCAAGATGAACAAAATATGAACAAAATGTTAAATGAATGAAATGCGTTCGACTATCCGTTACAATTTGTACAATATTATCCAGCTAAATATTATAGCCTATGTGTGTGGGTTTTGTGAGAGATTTTTGTAGAGCTGATGAATGTTTATGCCTTTTGTTTGCAAACGAAAAATGTTCACATCTTGTTAATAAATGCGGATTTATGGCGATTTTATGGGTGGACAAAATGTACAAAAATGAATTTGCTATTGTGTGCATAGCACCGAAAATGATATGGCACAAATGTGAAAACAACTTAAACTGTTGACACGAATCAAAACGTGGGATATAATAATCTTGAAAATAGTTTGAGGATTGTGTGTAGTCTGCGTGAAAATACACACAGTGTACGAAGTATTTTCGTATGCGCTCCCGGAGAATTAGACTTCAGGGAGCAATTATCCATTTTTAACCACTATATTATTATGAGAGGGGTAAAAACAAATGATAAGCAAAAAGAATAAGGCTCTCGCAGCTGGCGTTCTTGCAGCAGCAATGTCAGCAGTATCCGTAATGCCTGCTATGGCTTCAGCAGCAACTGTTTCTTCTTATGCTAAGGAGAAGACATATGCTGATATGTTCTCATCTCTTTATGATGATGTTGTAACTAACGGTCAGTCTAACGGCTACCTCAGCAAGCAGACAAACGGTTCAGGTTTTGGTATTCCTTACCATTCAGTAGAAACATTTATCGTTGAGGCTCCTGACTACGGTCACGAGACAACTTCAGAGGCTATGTCATACATCGTATGGATGGCAGCTATGCACGATGTTCTCGCTTCAAAGAATATCATCAGCGGTTCTAAGGGCGACCTCAAGAAGGCTTGGAACACAATGGAGGCTATGATCCCTGGTTGGTCAACAGCTTCAGGCAGAAGTGATATCAAGTACGATACATTCTGGAAGCAGAACAAGATCGAAGCTGATACCGCAGAAGAGTGCGATCAGCCAAGTGATTATCCTGCTGCTCAGCCTGGTGTAAAGGCTGCTAACCCAATGTTTGAAACATTCAAGTCCGCTTACAGCAGCGATAAGGGCTACTACCTTATGAACTGGCTCGCTGACGTTGATGACTGGTATGGATTCAGCAAGGGCACAAAGGGTGCAGGCAAGTTTACATTTATCAATACATTCCAGAGAGGCGAACAGGAGTCTTGTTTCGAGACTGTTCCTGCTCCTTGTCTTGAAGAACTTAAATGGGGTATGAAGAGCACCGATAAGGATAACGGTAACGGTATCAAGGCTATCTTCAACGGTAAGGACAAGGTTCCTTCACAGTACTCCTTCACAAACGCTCCTGACGCTGAGGATCGTGCTATCCAGGCTGTTTACTTCGCAAACAAGTACAACGCAGGCGATTCAACTGTATCTGCTCTCGCAGGTAAGATGGGTGACCAGTGCCGTAACGATATGTTTGATAAGTACTACAAGAAGATCGGCGCTTCTACTACTATCAGAGATTCATCTGCTTCAGGCAACGGTTCACAGCACTACCTCATGGCTTGGTACACAGCTTGGGGCGGAGCTCTCTCAGCTTCTTACGGTGACTACGGCTGGGCATGGCAGATCGGCTGCTCACACTCACACCAGTTCTATCAGAACCCACTTGCTGCTTACGGTCTTATCGAAGACTCTGCAATCAACGGCGGCATGAAGGCTAAGGGCGCTACAGATGACTATAAGGAATCTCTCAAGCGTCAGATCGAAATGTACCTCTGGCTCCAGTCTAAGGAAGGTCCTTTCGCTGGTGGTTGTACAAACAGCTGGAGAGGCCGTTATGAGTCTTATCCTTCCGGCCACGCTACATTCTATGATATGGCTTATGTTGCACATCCTGTATACGCAGACCCGGGTTCAAACCACTGGATCGGTAACCAGGTATGGCCAACACAGCGTCTTGCTGAGCTCTACTACTATGTAAAGGAGAACGGCGACGTTACAAACCAGACATACGGCGGACTTTCACTTGAGGAAGCTCTTGATGCACTTCTCTCAAGATGGATCGAGTGGTTCGAGAAGAATACTCAGTTCAATTATAAGGACGACAATGGTGTTACACATACATATGCTATCCCATCAACTCTTGACTGGGGTGACTCTGATACAGACTACACTTGCACACCTGATACATGGACAGGTACATATGATCCAAACGGCAACCAGGATCTTAGCTGCACAATCGGCGGTTACGGTCAGGGAGACGTTGGATGCGTATCCTCACTCTGTAATACACTTATCTACTATGCAAAGGCTAAGGGCGTAGATCCTTCATTCGCTACTAAGGAAGGTTCTTCTGTTGCTGAAAAGGGCCTCTACCTTGCTAACCAGCTCCTTTCTTACCAGTACCTTGAGGGCCGTGACGAGATCGGTCTTACATTTACTGATACAAACGGAAGCCTCAGCAGAGTATTTGATGAAGAAGTTTACATCCCAAGCTTCTACTCAGGCGAAATGCCGGATGGTTCTAAGCTCGAGCCAGGCGCTACATTCTCATCTATCCGTAAGAGCTACGAGAAGGACGAAATGTGGCAGAAGGCTAAGAAGTACCACGAGGGTGACGGCGAAGATACAAACGGCGACGGCGTTGTTGATATCAAGGACTTCCAGTTCCAGTATCACAGATTCTGGCACGCTGGTGATGCTGTTGTTGCTTACGGTACAATGGCACTCCTCTTCCCAGAGGTTAAGCCTTTCGACAAGCTCCCCGGTGGAGAATCAGATGATCCTGACGTTACACTCTGGGGCGATGCTAACTGCGATGGCGGCGTAGATATGTCCGATATCGTTCTTATCATGCAGAGCCTTGCTAACCCGAACAAGTACGGTCTCAACGGTTCAGATAAGACAGCTATCACAAAGCAGGGTCTTGCTAACGCTGACGTTGATTCAACAGTTAAGGGTGTTACAGCTGGTGACGCTCTCCGTATCCAGGAATTCCTCCTCGGTAAGGTTGAGTCACTCGGTTGATCAACTTGATCTGATTAAATAATTATATTTTGCTCATACGATAAATCAAGCTGCACGGCATTAGCTGTGCAGCTTTTTTATGCTGTTTTCAGACACTGCTGATTTGTCAAGATTTTCACGAAAAAGCTTGCATTTTTTTTGCAATGATGATATAATAATATAATAGCATATTTATGCGAAAATTTATTCAAAAGAAAGCAGGCGATAAGGTGCTTAGAAGTATGACAGGCTACGGAAGGGCGCAGCAGATACTCAACGGTCGGGATATTCTCGTTGAGATCCGCTCCGTCAACCATAGATACTATGAGTATTCTTCAAGAATTCCCAGAACCTACAGCTATATCGATGAAAAGCTGAAGGCTCTGCTTAAAACAGGCATCTCCCGCGGTAAGGTGGAGGTCTCTGTTACTATAAACAATATAGAAGGCAAAGATACTGAGATCGCTATAAATAAAGGTGCGGCAGAGGGCTATGTCAACGCGCTCAGAAGCATCGCCGATGAGCTTGGCGTTGAGGACGATATTACCCTTTCCAAGCTTATGAAGCTCCCTGATATTTTTAATATACAGAAAACTCCCGATGACGAGGAACAGGTCTGGGAAGACGTTTCAAAGGTAGCGTCTGAGGCTATAAATCGCTTCGTTGAAATGCGTAAGACCGAGGGCGAGCGCCTTAAAGCTGATGTCACAGAGAAAGCCGAGGGCATTCTTGCAATGGTGGCTAAGGTGGAGGAGCTCTCTCCGACAACTGTTGAAAATTACAGAAACCGCCTCTATAAAAAGCTCAGCGAAGTCCTCGAGGGTAAGGATATCGACGAACAGAGGATCGTCACAGAAGCTGCTGTTTTCGCCGAGAAAATAGCCGTAGATGAGGAAACTGTCCGCCTGAGAAGCCATATCTCTCAGCTCGAAAATATGCTTGCAGGCGATGAGGCTGTCGGCAGAAAGCTCGACTTCATAGTGCAGGAGATGAACCGCGAAGTGAATACTATCGGTTCAAAGGCACAGGATCTCAACATCACAAAGGTCGTCGTTGATATGAAGGCTGAGATCGAAAAGATCCGCGAACAGATACAGAATATTGAGTGATGCGCCATGAAGCTTATTAATATAGGTTACGGTAATATGGTGTCAGCTGACAGGATCGTGACTATCGTCAGTCCTGAGTCAGCTCCTATAAAACGCCTCGTTCAAGAGGCTCGCGACGACGGCAGAGCTGTTGACGCAACTTACGGCAGAAAGACACGAGCTGTGATGATAATGGACAGCGGTCATATCATACTGTCCTCCCTCATCACCGAAACTCTTGCCGCAAGAATTAACGGATCGGGAGGATCTGATGACGATGAATAAAGGAAGACTTATCGTCTTTTCTGCTCCTTCAGGCTGCGGAAAAGGCACTATGCTGGAGGAGATACTCAAGGACAAGCGCTTTGCGGTGTCGGTTTCGGCTACTACAAGAGCTCCTCGTGAGGGCGAAAAGGACGGTATCAATTACCACTTCCTCACACGAGAGGACTTTGAGCAGAGAATCGCCGACGGCAAATTCATAGAATACGCCGAGTATTGCCAGAATCTCTACGGAACTCTTTCATCTGAGGTGGACGGCAGACTTGAACAGGGACTTAACGTTATCCTCGAAATAGAGCCTCAGGGCGCTATGAAGATACGCGAAAAACGTCCGGATGCTCTGTTTATTTTTATTGTTCCGCCTTCAGTCGGAGAGCTCAGACGCAGACTTAAAAAGCGCGGCACTGAGAGCGACGAGGTCATCGAGGAGCGCGTTTCAAAGGCTGCGTGGGAGATCTCACAGGCTGAAAAATATGATTACATTATCGTCAATGACGCTCTTGAAGACGCTATAAGCGACTTCTTCGCAGTCATTCGCGGTGAACAGCTTAAAACCCAATTCTCAGGGAATATTATAGAAGAGGTGTTGAAAAATGCTTAGACCAGCAGTAAACCAGATCATCACAAAGAATGAGAGCTGCTACTCTCTCGTTATCGCTGTTGCGAAGCGTGCAAGACAGATCACGGAGGAACTCTACGAAAACGGTGAAACTATTGAGGAGAAGCCTGTAAAGACTGCCGTTGAGGAGCTTGCAAGCGGAAAATGCAAGATCGTCAGCACTGTTCCGCAGAATAACGAATAATGCCCCTTATCGCGGAGATCGCAGTGAGCGGAACAGCCTATTCGTTTGATATGCTGTTCAGCTATGCTGTTCCCGTGCAGTTCGCGGATACTGTTTCCTGCGGCTGTAGGGTGCTTGTGACCTTCGGCAGAGGCAATAATCGCAGGATAGGCGTGGTGATGAAGCTCTCACACGGGGAAACAAAGGGGCTTAAATCCCTTGTTGCCGTCGTTGACGAGTCTCCTGTAATTTCGGAGGAGCTTCTGCGGCTTGCCTTCTACCTCAGAGATAATACGTTCTGTACGTATTTCGATGCGGTAAAAACTATGCTTCCGCCTGCAATGAGCGTGAGCGCCAAGGAAACGTTCAGGCTTGTTAAGAATTTCACGGATATCAGTGCACTCAGTCCACAGGCTGTTGAGCTGCTCGGATCTCTTTCGGCAGTCAGCGGAAGCCGTGAGCTGAATGAACTGATCGAAAACTATACTATAGACAACGGCAGACGTTTCATTGACGAGCTTTGCGATGCGGGTGCGCTTGATTCTGACAATGTTTTCAGACAGGCTGTCGGCGACGCGGCTGTGAGAATGGTACGCCTGACCGAAATGTATATGAGTAAGCCTGAAAGCTTCGACCTTACTCCAAAACAGAAGAAAGTTGCCGATTTCCTTTCGGAATTCGGTGCGGCGGCTGTTAAGGAGGCTGCATATATGTGCGGCGTTACCGAAACCGTTGTGAAGCGCCTTTGCGCAAACGGTGCGGCGGAGGAGTACGAAGCGGAAGTGCTGAGAAAAGTGGAGGACTTTGCCGACGAGCAGAGAAGTCCCGAGGATATCGTTCTTTCTGACCAGCAGCAAAATGCCCGCGATACGGTGCTCGCTCAGCTGAATGAGCGCAGACCTGCGGTGTTTCTGCTCCACGGCGTTACGGGAAGCGGTAAGACTTCGGTATTTGAAAAGCTTATCGACGATACGATAAAAATGAAGCGGCAGGCAATGCTGCTTATTCCTGAGATCGGTCTTACACCACAGATACTCAGACGTTTCAGGTCGATGTTCGGGGAGAGAGTCGCAGTTATACACAGCGGCCTTTCACTCGGTCAGAGACTCGATGAATACAAACGTATAAAAAGGGGCGACGCGGATATCGTAATTGGTACGAGAAGTGCTGTGTTTGCTCCGCTTGATAATATCGGCCTCATCATTATCGATGAGGAAGGAGAGCGCTCCTACAAGTCGGACAGCTCGCCAAGATATATGACCCATGATATAGCAAAGCAGCGCTGTGCGTATCACAATGCGTCACTTCTGCTGGCTTCGGCTACACCTTCCATAGAGAGCTACTACCTCGCTGAAAGGGGAGTGTACAGGCTTCTCGAAATGACAGAGCGCTACGGTAATTCGCCGCTTCCTGAGGTGAGTATCATAGATATGAACCTCGAACGAACCGACGGCAATCGCACGGAGTTCAGCCGAAAACTCGCTGAGGAGATAAGTCTTAATCTCAAAAACGGTGAGCAGTCTATACTCCTGCTCAACAGGCGCGGCTACCATACTATCATAAGCTGCTGCGACTGCTATCAGCCGGTGTATTGCCCGAATTGCTCGGTACCGCTCACTTACCACAAGAAAAATAATAAGCTGATGTGCCATTACTGCGGCTATGTCAGCGATCCTATAGAGGAGTGTCCGCAGTGCGGCTCGAAACACCTGAAAACTATGGGCTTCGGTACGCAGAAGCTGGAGGAGGAGCTTGCTATGTTCTTCCCGAAAGCAAGGATACTGCGAATGGACGCGGATACAACTTTTTCACGTTATTCCTACGAAAAAAACTTCACGGACTTCCGTGAAGGAAAATACGATATCATGATAGGTACTCAGATGATCGGCAAGGGACTCGATTTCCCGAATGTTACGCTGGTCGGGGTGCTCTCTGTTGACAAGGCTTTGTATGCAGGAGATTTCCGAAGCTACGAGCGTACCTTTTCCCTCATCACTCAGGTGGTCGGAAGAGGCGGCAGAGGTCAGCGCCGCGGTCGTGCAATACTACAGACCTTCATTCCCGAGCACTATATCATGAACCTTGCGGCGGCTCAGGACTATAAGGGGTTCTACAATGAAGAGATCGCTATCCGCCGCGCTATGATATTCCCTCCGCTGTGCGATATGTGCATTTTCTGCTTTTCGGGAAATGAGGACATCTCCGCAAGACTGGGTGCTGAGGCTGTTTTAAGGCTGATGACACAGAGAATGAGGGAATTACAGCCGAAAACTCCTGTGAGAGTCCTTGGTCCTGTTCGCTGTTCATACGGCAGGCTCAACGGTAAGTACCGCTACAGGATAATCATGAAATGTAAAAATAACGCGGAAATGCGTGGCTTTATCAGCGGTATTCTAATCGAGTCCGCTAAGCTGAAAGAGATGAAAAATGTCGCCCTGTATGCCGATATGAACGGCGATGTGGGCGTTTGAAAAGGATATGATAAAATGGCACTGAGAAGAATTTTAACCGATAAGGACGAGATGCTCCACAAGGTTTGCAAGCCTGTGGAAAAATTCGATGAGAAGCTCGCTCAGCTTCTCGATGATATGCACGAAACTCTCAACAAGGCTGAGGGTGTTGGTCTTGCAGCTCCGCAGATAGGCATTTGCCGCAGGATCTTCATTATGCACCTTGACGAGAACGACAGCATAGAGGCTATCAATCCCGAGGTGACTAAAAAAGAGGGAAAACAGCGTGTGCAGGAGGGCTGCCTCTCCTGTCCTAATGTATGGGGCTACGTTACAAGACCTATGAGCTGTCACCTCAAGGCTCAGGACCGCAACGGCAACTGGTTCGAGCGCGATTTTACAGAGCTCGGCGCTCAGTGTACCTGCCACGAGAACGATCACCTCGACGGTCATGTATTTACAGAAATAGTTGAAGAATTCTTCGTTCCTGAGGAGACTAAACAATGAAAATAGTATTTATGGGAACACCTGACTTCGCTGTACCGTGTCTTCGCACTCTTGCGGAAAGCGGTCATGAGGTCGCTGCGGTGTTTACACAGCCCGATAAGCCGAAGGGCAGGGGATATAAGCTTATCCCTACGCCTGTCAAGGCAGCTGCACTTGAATATGAGATACCCGTCTATCAGCCGCTTTCACTGAGAAAAGGTGATGACGCAGAGGAAGCTGTGGGCGTACTGCGCGAGATAGCTCCCGAGCTTATCGTTGTTACAGCTTACGGACAGATACTCCCGAAGGAAGTGCTTGAACTGCCGAAATACGGCTGTATAAATATCCATGCTTCTCTACTTCCGAAGTACAGAGGTGCTGCACCTATAAATTGGGTGCTGCTCAATGGAGAAAAGGAAACGGGTGTTACTTCCATGCAGATGAGCGAGGGACTGGATACAGGAGATATGCTCATCAAGAAGTGCACCGAAATAGGCGTAAACGAAACCTATGAGGAGCTTTATGCGAGACTTTCGGCTATGGGCGGAGAGGTTCTCGCAGAGACTATCGCTGCACTGGAAAAGGGTGAGCTAAGACCTGAGGTGCAGGACGACAGCCTGAGCTGCTATTCTCCTATGATCCGCAAGGAGATGAGCGCTCTTGATTTCTCGAAAACTGCTGCGGAGGTACACAATACTATCCGCGGAGTTACAGGCTTTGCAATGCTGGATGGCAAGCGCCTGAAGGTGTTCAGGTCAGAGCTTTCCGATAAGAGCTATCCCGACGCTGCAAACGGTGAGATCGTCGATACAAAGCGCTTTGCAGTAAAATGCGGCGACGGTCGTGCGGTAGTGTTCTGTGAAGTTCAGCCGGAAGGCAAAAAACGCATGAAAACAGAGGATTTTTTGAGAGGAAAAAAACTCTCAGAGGGAGAAAAACTCGCATAAGGGGAAATTTTTTATGTATATCACAAACATGATGATGATCGCTATGAGGTATTACCATACCTATGGTTACGGCACACGTTCAAGCAGCAACATAAGCGGCACGGAGGTCTTCCTGATCTTTGCAATGCTGCTCATACCGCTCATAGCACAGATAAATGTTAAATCTACTTTCAATAAGTACAGCAGGGTACCGAATTCAAGAGGGCTTACGGCAGATCAGGTCGCAAGAAAGATACTTGACGCAAACGGTCTTTTCTACGTAAATATCGAGCATATCCCTGGCAAGCTCAGCGACCACTTTGACCCCAGAGCAAACGTTGTCAGACTTTCTGATTCTGTTTACGGAAAGACTTCCGTTGCTGCTATCGGTGTTGCTGCACACGAGTGCGGTCACGCTTGCCAGCACGCTGAGGACTACAAGCCTATCGTTGTAAGAAGCAAGATGGTTCCTGCGGTAAGCTTTTGCTCAAAATTATGGTACTTCGTTCTTATCATCGGCTGTATTTTGAGCAGCCTTACGATCGGTACAACTCTTATATATGTATCTATCGCAATGTTCGCAGCTGTTGTTCTCTTCCAGCTCGTTACTCTCCCTGTAGAGTTCGACGCAAGCAAGAGAGCTCTCAAGACTCTTGAGCAGGACAATATCCTTGAATTCAACGAAGTTCCTATGGCAGGAAAGGTGCTCAGAGCTGCTGCCCTCACATATGTTGCTGCACTTGTATCTTCTATCATTCAGCTCCTCAGACTTATTGCATCTGCAAGAAGAAGATAATGACAGATCCACGATACCTCGCTGTAAAGCTGCTGGACAAGACGTTCAGCAGCGGCAGCTATTCCAATTTACAGCTTGACAGCGGTCTGAAAGGCTCTGACCTGGACGACCGCGGCAAGAAGCTGTGCTCGGCGATATACTACGGTGTCATCGAGCGCAGGATAACTCTCGATCATATCATCGGCGGACTCAGTTCGCGCCCGATAGCAAAGCTTGACAGCATGATACTCAATATCCTTCGCTGCGGCATATATCAGATAATGTACATGGACAGTGTACCTGATAATGCAGCAGTCAACGAAAGTGTTTCTCTTGCGAAAAAATTCCGCAAGGCGAGCGCTTCGGGTATGGTCAATGCTGTCCTGAGAAACTTTATCCGCGGCGGCAAAGAACTGAAACTGCCCAAAAACAGCATAAAAGCTGCTTCTGTGAAGTATTCCGTTCCCGAAGCACTTGTTGAGTCGCTGAATAAGGACTACGGAAGTGAGTGGACAGAAAAATTTTTATCGGCTTCGATTGAAAAATCTGTCACATATATCCGACTCAATTCGATTAGATGCATAGAGGACGAATTGCTTTCTTCACTCGGCGAGATCAAAGCCGAAAAGCTCGGTGACAATTGCTTCGTTATAAAAAGCGGTGATGTTACCGCAACGGAAGCCTTCAAAAAAGGATATTTCCACGTTCAGGGACTTTCCTCCCAGTTTTGCTGCGAGTCTTTGGCTCCGACAGAACAGGACAGAGTCCTCGATATATGTGCAGCTCCCGGCGGCAAGACCTTTACTATGGCGGAGCTTATGAACGGAAAGGGCGAGATATACGCCTTCGATCTTCATGAGAAACGTGCGGAGCTTATCCGTAAAGGCGCTGAGCGACTTGGTCTGACCAATATCAGAGCAGCCGCAGTCGATGCAACTAAATTTAACCCGGAGCTGCCTAAATTCACTAAGATACTCTGTGATGTCCCCTGTTCGGGGCTCGGAGTCATCGGCAAGAAGCCTGAGATAAAATATAAGGACATCAATGATTTTAACGGGCTTCCTGACATACAATATAAAATAGTGACCAACGCACTGAATTACCTCAGTGTGGGCGGCGAGCTTGTTTACTCGACTTGTACTGTACGCAAAGCTGAAAATGATGAGGTTTGCGACAAACTGCTGAGTGAACACCCCGAGCTTGAAGCGATAGAGCTTCCTGAGATGAACGGTAAGCACTTCGGCTGCCGCGCAACTCTCTCTCCAATGGAAGGCTCGGACGACGGATTCTTTATTGCAAAATTCAGAAAAATAAGATAGAAAAGGGTGCAGACGATTTGGAAAAACGTGATATTCTTAGCATGGATCTATCTGAGATAGAAGCCGTTCTCACAGAGATCGGAGAGAAAAAATTTCGTGCTAAACAGATCTTCCAGTGGCTGCACGTAAAAAGAGTCTTCGATTTCGACAAAATGACTGATATATCTGTCCAATTGCGCAGCAGTCTGAACGAAATTTTTTGTATAAATGGACTATTTGTGCAGAAAAGGCTTGAATCTGCTATAGATAATACGGTAAAATATCTATATAGGCTTTCTGACGGCAATTTTGTCGAGACTGTTCTTATGGAATACAGCTATGGTTACAGCATTTGTGTGTCCACTCAGGTGGGGTGCAAAATGGGCTGTAATTTCTGTGCGTCTGCTATTGCAGGCTATGTCAGAAGTCTTACCGCCTCTGAGATCCTTATGCAGATCTATGAGGCTGAACGCGATTCAGGCAAAAAAGTCTCGGGCGTTGTACTTATGGGTATCGGTGAGCCGCTTGACAACTTCGACAACGTTATGAAGTTCCTCCGGCTACTCTCCCATAAAGACGGTAATAATATGAGCCTGCGCCATGTATCGCTGTCAACCTGCGGCATCGTGCCGCGTATCTACGAGCTGGCTGACAAAAAGCTTCAGCTCACGCTTTCGGTGTCGCTGCATTGCGCAGACAACGAAGGAAGAAGCAAGATCATGCCCGTAAACAGAAAATACGAGCTGCCAAGCCTTATTGAGGCTTGCAGATACTACATTGATAAGACGGGAAGGCGAGTCACATTCGAGTATGCCGTTATCGATGATGTCAATTCGTCTGCCGCAGATGCGGATAAGCTCGCACATCTGCTGCACGGTATGAATTGCCATGTGAACCTTATCCCCGTCAATAAGGTCAAAGAACGTAATTACCATACCGCTCGCTCGGGTGTTGCTGACTTTGCGCAGCAGCTGGGCAAAAGAGGTATCAACGCTACAGTGAGAAGAACTCTCGGAAGCGATATAGAAGCAGCTTGCGGTCAGCTAAGACGCGACGCTGCGGAGCAAAGTAAAAGGAATGGAGGTGCGGATACTTGAGATTTCGCTTTGGTACGGATATCGGTCTTGTACGCGAAGAAAATCAGGACGCGGTAAGATGTGAATATTTCGGCCACAATGTTCTCGCCGTTGTTTGTGACGGCATGGGAGGCGAACGCGCAGGAAAAGAAGCCAGCGAGCTCGCAATAGAAGAATTCTTCCAGCGTTTTTCGGCTGATTATAAGGAAAGTCTCAGCGATGAGGAGATCCGCAAGCTCCTGATATCTTCGATATCGGCAGCCAATTCCGTGATATATACACGGGCGAGGTTCGATTTCAAGAACTTCGGCATGGGTACTACCTGTGTAGCGGCTTTCGTCAATAAAAAAACAGCTTTCATTGCCAATGTCGGTGACAGCAGAGCCTACCTTATCACCGATACAGGGCTTGTAAAAATCACTACAGATCACAATGTTGCCGCTCTGCTCTTTGAACAGGGCAAAATAACCGCGGAAGAAATGGAAGACCACCCTCAGAAGCATATGCTCGTAAGAGCTGTCGGAGTTGAAAAAACAGTGCTCTCCGATACGTTTATGCTCGACTATGAGGGAAAAATCAGCCTGATGCTATGCTCGGACGGACTTTCAGGTTATTGCAGCGACGATGAGATATACAGCGTCATACTTAATTCGGATTTTGATGATGTTGCAGACGAACTAATTAAATTAGCCCTTACCAAGGGCGGCCGCGATAACGTAACAGTAGCGGTAATTTCTGACTAACGCAGGAGGAAAGGAAATGGACAAGAATATTGGCAAAAAGCTCGATGGACGATATGAGATCACTGAGCTTATCGGCGTCGGAGGTATGGCTGAAGTATATAAGGGCGTCGATGTTATCGATAACAAAACGGTAGCCATTAAGATATTGAAGAAAGAATTTGCGGAAAATGAAGAGTTCCTTCGCAGATTCAGAAATGAATCAAAGGCAATCGCAGTTCTCTCTCACCCGAATATCGTTAAGATCTACGACGTGGGATTTTCCGAAAAAATACAGTATATCGTCATGGAGTATATCGACGGTATTACCCTGAAGGAGTACATCGAGGAGGAAAAGGTCCTCACATGGAAGGACACTGTACACTTTGTTATCCAGATACTCCGTGCGTTACAGCACGCACACGATAAGGGCATCGTTCACCGAGATATCAAGCCGCAGAATATCATGATGTTCACAGACGGCACTATCAAGGTCATGGATTTCGGTATCGCTAAGTTCGCCCGTGAGGAAGGCAAGACCGCTACCGATCAGGCTATCGGAAGCGTTCACTATATCAGTCCTGAGCAGGCAAGCGGAAACGTTACCGATGCTAAGAGCGATATCTATTCCGTCGGCGCGATGATGTATGAGATGCTCACGGGAAGAAAGCCTTTCGACAGCGACAATCCCGTTGCTATAGCTGTTATGCATATGCATGATATCCCCGAGCGTCCGAGATCTGTAAATCCCGATATACCTGACGGACTCGAGGAGATAGTTCTCAGAGCTATGGAAAAAGCTCCTGAGGACAGATACCAGACAACTGCCGAGATGATAAAGGATATAGAGGCTTTCAAGGCTGATCCGCATATCACATTCGGTTACTATACCGAGGAGACCGACGAGACAAACGGCGATATCCTCGATCAGAGCATCGGAAATGACGTTCAGTCCGAGAGCAGACAGGAAGTTGCAAATGCCTACGCTTCAAAGGCAAAAGCTCCTGTTGCAGCGGGCGTTATGGCAGGCGGAGCAGGTGCAGCAGCCGCAGCTCCGAGATACAACGATGCTTACCCGACGAATAATAATTACAACGATGAGGACGATGACGAGGAAGAGGAGCGTTCATCACTGGTAGTTCCTGTTCTTACAGCTGTCGTAGTTGTTGTTATCATAGTTGCGGTCATTTTCGTAGCTACTATGTTCAGCGGCTTCTTCAAGAATATGTCCTTCGGCGGCAAGAACAAGATGCCTGATCTCTATGGTATGGATTACAACCTCGCAGTTTCAAAGTGGGGCAGCAGTATCAAGTTTGAGATAGACGGCTCTGAATACAACGAGGCGGAAGAAAACGCTATCATCAAGCAGAGTATTGAAGCAGGTACGGCATTCAGCAAGGGTGCTGTATGTAAGGTAACAGTAAGTAAGGGTATGGAAACTGTTGAAGTTCCGCGTGTTGAGGGTATGAACCTCGAGATCGCAAAGGCTCAGCTCACCGAAAAAGGTCTTGAACCTGACGTGCGAAAACGAACACACGCTACAGTTCTCCCGAACTACGTTATCAGCTCTGAGCCGGGCGAGGGTACAGAGGTACACAAGGGCTCGTCCGTAATCCTCTACGTCAGCATGGGTGCTAACGCAGAGCAGATGGAAATGGAGAACTACGTCGGAAAGACTATCGATGATGCTGTAAAGTATGCAGGATATAAGAACCTCAAGGTTGTTACCGTTCCTGAGCCTTCTTACGAAAAGAAGGATACGGTTATCCGTCAGGAGCCTGAAAAAGGCGAGAAGATCGAGGGCGGTTCTACTATCACACTTTATGTCAGCGACGGTACTATCCCTGACGGTAAGGTAGATTTCAGCATCTCATTCCCCGGTGAAGCAACAGGACGTTTCTGCATCGACTTCATCATCGACGAAAAGGGCAAGACAAAGACCGAATCTTCGGGAACTATCATCTGTCCTCAGATGGGAAGCTTCTCAAAGACTATCAGCGGTTCAGGCAAGGACGTTACAGTAACCGCTCTCCTTACAAATATGAATACTTCAAAGACTGTTAACCTCGGTTCTTACAACTTCAACTTCGCAGAAGGAAGCTATACTAAGAATTCTGAGGACGTATACGGTGCATTTGAAGCAATAGGCGGTTTCGGACAGCCTGAGACACAGGCTCCTACAGAAGCTCCTACACAGTATGTCGAGCCTACACATGAGCAGCAGACTCAGCAGCAGTATACAGAGCCTGTAACTCAGAATCAGTCAGGTCGTATTCCGGGTATGAATGGCGAATGGGAACGTCCGACTCCTGATGGCTGGGAGGATTATCAACCCGGCATCAATGGTCAGTGGGAAACACAGTTCGACGGACAGACAGTCTGGAAATGGTGGCATTAATGAGTGCCGCAAATACCAGCGGAATAATTATAAAATGCTTAGGGGGACTCTACAGTGTAGAGTCCCCTGACGGTATATATGAGTGCAAGGCGAGAGGGGTTTTCCGCAACAGGGGGATCAGTCCCTGCGTCGGCGACCGCGTTAACATCGATGACGGCGTTATCTCGGAGATAGCTGACCGAAAAAACTGTATCATCAGACCTCCGCTTGCTAATCTTGACCAGCTTATATTCATAGTCTCTACCTGCGAGCCTGTCCCGAATTACCTCATTCTGGACAAGTTTATCGCTATCGCAGAGTATAAGAATATTACTCCTGTAGTGGTCATCACAAAGACAGATCTCGGTGACAGCAAGCCTATACATGATATTTACGGCAGTATCGGTATCGATGTTGTGGAAGTACGCTATGACGACGATTCCACAGTCGATGCGGTCAGAAAGCTGCTGTGCGGTAAGATAAGTGCTTTCACAGGCAATTCGGGTGCGGGAAAGTCTACTCTGCTAAACGCTATCGACCCGACACTGAATATCGCAACGGGTGAGATCAGCCGTAAGCTCGGCAGAGGAAGACATACTACAAGACACGCCGAGCTATACAAGCTCAGAGACGGCGGTTATATCGCTGATACTCCCGGATTCTCCACATTTGAGACAAACAGGTACGATATAATTCGCAAGGAGGAGCTTGCAGGCTGTTTCCGTGAGTTTGCCGAGTATACCGATGATTGCCGATTCAGGGACTGCGCTCACGTTTGTGAAAAAGGCTGTGCAGTAGTTGCTGCGGTGGAGCGCGGTGAGATATCGGAAAGCCGCCATGAAAGCTATAAGACTATGTACGAAGAAGCTAAACAGCTCAAGGAGTGGGAACTGAAATGAACAGATGTGCTATATTTGCAGGCGGCGATATGCCCCTCAAGGGAAGTGAATGGCAAGCAGAACTGCGAAAAAAGACAGACTTTATAATTTGTGCAGACTGTGGTTACAGGCACGTTAAAAAGCTGGGATTGGTTCCGAATATAATCGTCGGTGATTTTGATTCGTACTGCGAGGAGCTTCCCGAGGACGTTGAGATAATATCAAGCATACCCGAGAAGGACGATACCGATACCCTTATGGCAGTAAAGAAAGCAATAGAGCTGGGCTATAAGAATATCGACCTCTACGGAGCTCTTGGAGGTGCGCGTTTCGAGCACAGCTTTGCCAATATCCAGACTATGATCTATGCATATGAGCAGGGCTGTGATCTTACTATAATCGGTGACAGTATCCTGAAGATACAGAGTGCGGACGACGGCGAGGTATCATACTCAGATAAGCTGAACGAGCTGTATTTCTCGGTTTTCGCTCTTACAGAGACTGTTAATATCGATTATCTGAGAGGTGTCAAATATCCTCTTGAAAATCACTGTATCGTGCAGTCGTTCCCTATAGGCGTGAGCAACGAGATAACCGAGGGTACTGCAAAGTTATGCATAAACAGTGGACTTGCTCTCGTTATCACAACTCGCAAGTAACAAATTCTCTTTTGATGAATATAATGTAATATATCATCAAGGGAGGTACATACATGAAGATAGTAGTTATCAAGAGTCCGAAGTTCATATCAGGTATACTGAGAGCGATATTCGGCATCAAAAAAGAAGAACAATAAGAAAGGCTGAGAGCATTTTGCTCTCAGCCTTTTTTCAGCGGCGTATAGTTGACGTTAATCAAGCCGATCGGTATTGTTTTTGTTGAAGAACTGTCCTACAGCTTCGCTTCCTGCAAGCATGAATAATACTACAACAGTGCCTGCGATCGAAACGACGTAAAGTACAGCTTTGAGTGCTGTGCTGCCTTCATGCTGCGGCAGCATTGCAAGTCCGGGGAAGATCTGTATAACGCCGAAAAGCAGATACACGAAAGATGTCAGTGATTTGAGTCCATTTATGCCCGAAAGCAGTGATAAGGAGAGAACTCCTACAATAGCAGCGATGTAAAGGGCGGAATTTTCGATTATCTTGCCGAAGCCTTCAAGTCCGTTCTTATAGCTGAGTCCGAGCTGTCCCGAATAGAGCAGGAAAAACGCAACTGCTGTGACAGCACCGATTATAGCTAACACGATAGTTATTTTGAAGCCCTTTGCAGCCTCGCGCTGTCTTGCTTCTTCTTTGAGCTCGAGCATCATTCTGAGGCTTTCCTTTGAGTCCTTCTGGTCTGATGTAAGCTGAGATGATACAGCTTTTTTAGCGCCCTCAGCCTTAGCTCTTTCAAGATCCTCGTCCACGAACTTAGGCTGATACCTCGGCGGTTCGGGTTCGTCGTCGAGTATTGGAGCTGTTATCGGAGCTGACGGCTGCGGCTCAGGAGCAGCAGGCTTCGGTGGAGGAGTATAATTGTCCTCGTCAAGTACAGGAGCCGTTATCTGTGGAGCAGGAGCAACTGCACCGAGCTGCTGTCTTCTCATATCGATTATCTGCTGCTGCTTATCGGCAGGAAGAGCATCGAAACGAGCTTTCAGATCGGGAGTGAGTCCGTTGATGATATCATCATCGGAAAGTACAGGCTTTTCATGAGTGTACGGAACATTATCGTCGAGTACAGGAGCTGTGATACCTGTAGGTGCGCCTTTTTTGCTGTTATCATAATACTGTATATCGTCATCAAGAACAGGTGCGGAAACTCCTGTAGGAGCACCTTTCTTTTCAGTGCTCTGTGAGTAAGAGACGATATCGTCGAGTATGGGCGCTGAAACGCCTGTTGGTCCTTCTTTCTTTGCAGTCGGAGCAGTATAGCCGAAGTCGTCAAGTACAGGAGCTGTTACCCCTGTAGGGCCTTCCTTCTTCGTCTGATCCGCTGTATAGTCGATCTCCTCGGGGAGACCGCCTGAGATCGGGTTTTCATCGTACATATTAAAAACACCTCTTTTAATGAGTTTTTATAAAATCAGCAAGAGCAAGATCAGCTCCGCTGGAGACTGCTGCATAATATGCAAGGACAGTAGAAGCGTCAACTGAATCGACCTTGCCGTCGTTGTTGACATCGCCGAATTCTGACTGATCCGAAGTAAATGAAGACGGCATATGTACTGATCTTCTTGCAAATTCTGCTAAAATAAGCGATGCGTCAACGGAATCTATCATTTTATTGCAGTCTATATCTCCGAGACAGTATTTTTTGCGCGGGAATTTATATTGAGATATGGGGTATGCTTTTTTGAACTCTTCCGAGTTGTAATCGGGGAATGGGAGCGGACTTTCTGACTGTGCGATATGTTTAAGCTGAGGTGTATCGTATTCAAAGTCGTCAGTTCCTTTAAGGAAGAAGCGGAAGCTTCCGCTCTTTGCATTCAGATCCCATGTAGGATCTATGAGGTAATATTTACCGTCAAGCTTTACGATGAGCCATACATGGTTGCCGTCGTTATTCGCTCCGCTGTTGTCATGAGAAGTACCTGCGATAACACGGCATGAGATGCCCGAATCGTTATACATACGGTACATAAGCTGAGCTATGCCCTGACAAACCGCATTTCTGTTGAATATGGCATTGTAAGCGGAATAGGCATAAGGATCATTGATATTTTCAGAGTAAGTAATGTGAGAAGTTACGTATTTATAGATAGTTTCTATCTTATTATAGTCTGACATACCGCTCAGATTTAGTGACGGAACGATCACGCCCAGTCTTTTTGTCAGATCAGCTTCCTCCTCTGCCGTTGTATAGTAGTAAACGGTATATGTGAGGATATATTTGTCATTATTTCCTTTTATCTGGCATTTGTATGACTTTACAGCAAAACGGAGATAATCACCCTCAATGCCGATGCCTGTTTCTTCAAACGCCTTTTTTATCATTTCAGGAGCGATCTGCTCTTTGGTATAGCTGCCTTTTGCAGTTTCTACAGTAAACTGTTCGGTGCGTGATCTAAGGTATTCGCGAATTTTAGCGGCTGCTGCCTCTGAGCTTACGGGCTCATCTTCTGTGGATATTTCAGGAAAAGATATCTCTGCGGCAGTTGAGCTATACGGGACAGCTGCTCCTGCAAGAAGCACAAATGATGAGATGACAGCCAGTATTTTTGAGGATAAACTCATAGCATGACCTCCTTAGGGCAGTATAGGGAAGAGCTTATTTGTTATTCATAAACTCCTCGATAGACTTGACATTACCGTTTGTTGTGGAAGTATAAGCGTAATATGAAAGGATAACGGAAGCGTCGCTTGAATCGACTTTGCCGTTATTATCAAGGTCGCCGGCTTTCTTCTGACCGGCGGAGAATGTGCCTTTTACGTCGCTTGATGACTGTCTTGCATATTCAGCGAGTATAGAAGATGCATCTATAGAGTTTACGGCATGGTCACCGTTTACGTCGCCTTTATCGAAAGTCTCAAAGACCGAATACTGTGACATACCTGATACTTCTGCTATAGAGTCAAGAGTAATACCGAACATTGTCAGGTGCTCGTGTCTGTATTCTGAATCCGCTGGGAGCTCTTTATCTAAGTCCTTATAGCCTTTGAGGAAGAATTTGTCCTTTGTGCCGTTCTTGTATTCCCATACAGGGTCAAGGAAGTAATTGACACCATCGAGGTTTACCATTAAGAGGTAGTGTACTCCCAAAGGATTGTTTTTTGAATCATAGTTTGTGTAATATGGTTCACACTTAAAACCTACCTCGGTAAGCGCTCTTAAAAGAAGCTGTACATAACCCAGATCATTGGCTGTTCCTTTTAAAAGTGCGGAATAAGCCGAGCCGAGAACAAGAGGTTCGGCATCATTGGAAAGCTTGATGTTTGATACGATCTTGTCGTAGGCAGCTTTTATCTTTTCCACGTCGGAGTAGCCGTCAACATTTGCAAGCAGCATAGTTTTTACAAGTTCGATATTCTTGTTCAGTTCAGCTTCCTGAGCGGCGGTTGTCCTGTATTGAGTTGTTATTTCTATCCTTAATCCTTTATTGGTGATCTGTAACGAAGAAGTATTATTAAGGAGACTGAGGTACAGATATTTGCCCTCGGTAGGATCGCCTGTTTCGTTGAAAAGGTCTTTCATTACAAGATCGGAATAATGCTTGTAGGAAGAGTCGAGGTGGACGTTGGACATATATACTATTATATCTTCATTGCGAAGCTTCATCTGATTGCGGACGTATTTGAGCATTTCTTCGTCAGAAGTAAAGCTTGCAGCGTTATCGTCAGCTGTTACCGTTATAGCGGACGGCTGTACATTATCTGAAACTGCGGCATTTACCGAAGCGGCTGTATTGAAACAAACTGCCATTGCAGCGAGTGATGAAAGTATTCTGCTGTAACTTTTTTTCATGATATTACCCCTTATAAAATCATCATTATAAACGAACAGCCGCCGAAGCGGCTGAGCGTGATATTATCTTTCGAGAATCTGTGATCTGTCAGGACCGATACCTACCATGCTTACATGGCAGCCAACGAGTTCTTCAAGACGAGCGATGTAGCTCTTGCAGTTAGCAGGAAGCTCATCAAAGCTCCTGCACTTTGAGATATCCTCGTTGAATCCCGGGAATTCCTCGTATATAGGCTCGCATCCTTCGAGTTCTTCAAGCGTTGGCGGGAACTCCTTGATGATGCTGCCGTCAGGCTTCTTATATGCTACGCACATTTTAAGTGTGTCGATATTTGCGAGAGTATCGAGCTTGTTGATAGCGAGGCTGTCAAGACCGTTTACTCTTACAGAGTGGCGGACGATAACTGCATCGAACCAGCCTGTTCTTCTTGGTCTTCCTGTTGTAGTACCGAACTCGCCGCCAACGTTTCTGATCTGATCGCCTGTAGCGTCGTCAAGCTCTGTCGGGAAAGGTCCCTTACCAACACGGGTGGTATAAGCCTTTGCTACACCGATGATGTTTGTTATTACCTTAGGGCCAACGCCTGTACCTACGCATACGCCTGCTGAGAGCGGATGTGAAGATGTAACGTAAGGATATGTACCGAAATCTATGTCAAGGAGAGTTGCCTGTGCGCCTTCAAACATGATAGTCTTGCCGGCCTTGTGAGCTTCAAAAGTAAGAACCGAAACATCGTCCATGTAAGGAAGGAGACGCTTACCGTACTCGGTATACTCCTTGGTAACTGCGTCGAGGTCGAAAGCTTCGCCGCCGTATACCTTAGTGATTATCTCGTTCTTGAGCTTACCTGTGGACTGTATCTTATCAGCAAGCACCTCAGGGTGAACAAGATCATACATACGAATGCCGCAGCGCTCGTATTTATCCATATATGTAGGGCCAATGCCACGCTTGGTAGTACCGATGTCCTTACCGCCGCGGAAAGCCTCAGAAAGACCGTCGAGAGCGATATGCCATGGCATAACGATCTGAGCACGGGGATCTACTTTGAGGTGCCCCTGAGTCTTGATACCTCTTGATTCAAGGCTGTCAAGCTCACCGATAAAGTCCTTAGGATCAAGAACTACACCTGCGCCGATGAGGTTGAGTGCGTTCGGGTAAAGAATACCGGAAGGTACAAGGTGAAGCTTGTATACCTCACCGTTATTAACAACAGTGTGACCTGCGTTGTTGCCGCCCTGTGAGCGGACTACAACGTCTGCGCGGGAAGCAAGGATATCGATTATCTTGCCCTTACCTTCGTCTCCCCATTGAGTTCCTACTACAATATTTGCAGGCATTTGTTTTCCTCTTTTCATAAAATTTATTTGTGCAGGCAGAAAATAACTGCCCTAAAAAGCACACTTACACTTTATTATAGCACATTATTAAATAAAATGCAACAGTACAAACTAATGAATTATCAATATCGCAAAAAATGATATTTCATCAACAATAATAAAAAACGGCAACTGACGTTTTGGGTATAAAAGCTTGATATATTATGTGTGGCATTGTGCAAAATGAATATCCACGCCTTTACTACAAGTATAGTATTTGTGCTGTGCGACGAAATGTATATTTATTTTTGAGATTTCTGTCGCACTTTTCGGAATCAATGCGATTTAATATTATGTAAGCGTAAAAAATTATGCTTAAAATTACTTGTATATAATAAATCGATTTATTTAAAAAACGCTGTAATCAATTAACTTTATATAGAAAGGAAAATTATTATGAAAAATAAAATCTCTGCTTTTATTGCAGCACTAACTATGATAACTTCATCTGTTGCAGCTATGCCTCACGCAACTGTAGACGCTGCTTCGTCGCTTCCTTCACGAGTAGATCTTTCTGAAACAGAATTCTATCCGGGTATTATGGATCAGGGCGAGCTTAATTCATGCGGACCATGTGCAGCTGTTTTTGGTCAGTTTACATACGAGGTAAGAAAGTATTTGCGTGAAAAAGATCCTGATGCAGATATAAGCTTTACATATTCTCCTTTATCGGTTTATTCATCAATAAACTTAGGCATTAATGATCCTGTCTTTGCTGAATCTATGTATACTTACTTGATGAAACAAGGTGCTTTGACAGAAGATGTATTTCCATATGACGGAAATTTTGATGCTTTAGACCATATACCTAATGATGAAAAGGCTCTGTTTGATGCACTTAAAATAAGAGTTGACAGAGTTGAATCGATAGAACTGAATCAAATGTATGATAGGAAAAACAATAAAGTAGTTGAGGTGGAAAAGTCTGAATCTGATGCCAGAGTAAGGAAAGGTATAAAAGATATCAAAAAAGCTTTAAATGAGGGAAAGGTCCTTGTTGCACAGAATAATTATAATTTTGAAGAATATATTGCAGATAAAGCAACCAGAAAAAATAAGCCGTTTAACGAAAAAGTATCATATCAGAATGATTTTTTAGGTTGTAGCCACTACTTTACTATTGTAGGATACGACGATGAAATAGCTTGTGATATCAATGGTGATACACGTATTGACCCTGATACAGAAAAGGGCGCTTTCAAAATAGCCGATTCTTACGGCGAAGATAGGGGCAATAACGGTTATATGTGGGTTATGTATGATGCATTATACCGCGAAAGCCTGACAGGATTGAATAGTATTTCTTATGATGGAAATAATTACAGATATCCTGCATTGATGGGAGCTTATGAAATATATGTTTCTGAAAAGGATATCAAACTTGTTGCCGAGGCTGATATAAAGACAAATAATTATTACGATGTATATCTTAAAAATAAATGCCGAAATAACGGCTTAAAAAATACAAGCTATGAAAAGGAAGGTGTATTGCCTGTTGAATATGAAGGACCTGTGATGGCTGATATTACTGAGATATGCGGTGACAGTGCGAATAACAAGACCTTTGAAGTTACAGTAAAAAATAAAAACAATTACGGCTATACAAAAGTGCTTGTAAAAAACATCTGCCTTAAAGATGATAAGGGCAATATTGTTTATAAAAAAGAAATTTGCTCCGAAGATGAGATAGCAAAACTTTACAATTCACTTGGCCGCGGAAGCTATGGTGCGGCTACATTTGAACTTGACCTCCCTGTTGGCGATATAAACTACGACGGAGTATACGATAAGAAGGATTACAAGATAATAAAGAAATATTATGAAAACTCAGGTTCGGTTGATTTTTCATTATTCCAGCAGGAACTCATTGATGTTGACGGAAACCAAAAATTTGATGAAAGTGATTATAAGGTACTCAAAAAGACATATAAAAAGTGATAAGAACAATAGAATGATATAAGTCAACACCGCACAAAGACCGCTTAACGACTTTGTACTAAATCTGCTTGCATATTTTCCGTCATCTTGCACATAAATCTCTTGACATACGACAGTATGCCTGCAAGATTTCTATACAATCTGACGAAAAATCTGTCGGCGCATCTTTAGCACAATCTCTGTGCGGTGTTGCCATAAATATAAACGGACTCCTGCAATAGTGGGAGTCCGTTTTGCTTTACTGAGCTTCGTTCTTTTCTGTGGTGAAGCTGATAGAGCCGCCATTGCTGACGGCTGTTATGCTGCCGTTGAAGCAGGTGGCATATGTGGTTATCTTATTTTTTTTCAGCAGCTCCTGAGTCTTGTCCGAGAATTCAGCAGCAGAAGTGCATACAACTGCGCATTTCGGCTTTACTTTGTCAAGAAAATCTCCGAGATTGTCCAGCTTTCTTCCGTGATAAGGGACTTTAAGCAGCGTGCATTTTCCGATGTCCATTATTTCGTCAAGTCTTTGCTCCATAGCATCGCCAGTGAACAGCATGACGTTATTATGGTGAACGACCTTTGTAACCAGTGAAAAGTCGTTTTCGTCATCATCACCGTAAAAATTCTTTTTCGGAGCATAAACTGTGAAGTCGGCATCGTCAAGCTTGAAACTGATATCTTCTGTAAGCTTGGTCGGCTGGATATTCTTTTCGTCAAGTATCTTGCAGTATTTATAGTATTCGTCGGCAGTTCCCTCATAGTTCGGCGTAAGTACATTGCGTACTTCAAAGTTGTTCAGCAGCTTGGCAGCTCCGCCGACGTGATCCTTGTCGAAGTGGGTGATGATAAGGTAATCTATGACGGAAGTTCCGTTTTCGGTGAGCAGAGAGGATATCTTTTTGCCGTCGCCTTTTTCGCCTGTGTCTATAACGACAGTTCCTGTTTCCGACTGGAGCAATATAGCATCTGCTTTCCCAACATCAAAAAAAGTAACGGTCAGATCTTTTGCGTCCTTTGGGACACTGCTTTTTGAACTGCATGAAAATAATGAAGAAGCAGCAAGAAACAATGAAAAAATCACGGCTGCAAATTTTTTTATTATTGTCATGATATTTGCTCCTTTCCCAAGACGATCATATGTATACTCCTACATGATATATTATACCACAAAAGCTTAAAAAAAGCTTGAAAAAATAATTTGCAATTTGCGTTTTAAAAAGTTAATAATTGTGGTGATGCTGCATTAGTCAGTGAATTATAATTAAAATAGGAACTTTCGACAAGCTCAGACCTCTCCCATTGCGGAGAGGTCTGAGTCTGTCGAAAAAGTCATTATACCAATGAATGGGATTCCAAAGGGACTGTGTTCCTTTGGCAGAGTCCAGAGGCAGCGACTCTGGTGGGGTGTGGGGCAAGCTTAACAAGCCCGTCCCCTTTGTCGCTGCGCGACATCTCCCCACACTGTGGGGAGTAACCCCACAAATAGCCTCAAAGCGCTTCGCAAAGGGTGAATTAAAAAAC
>Ga0256405_10001588_pt1 | contig 60539 bp, 101 predicted proteins | sample RumenRJG_02DNA_FD_189096 | JGI IMG/M metagenome (GOLD analysis project Ga0256405, IMG submission 189096) | Bovine rumen microbial communities from Lethbridge, Alberta, Canada - RJG_02 | ecosystem: Host-associated > Mammals > Digestive system > Stomach > Rumen | place: Canada: Alberta... | reverse complement strand
TTTACTCACTGTATAATTAAAGCAGGTGGAGCAGACGGAAGTTATTACAAAGATTCACAGTTTGAAAATTTCTATACACAAGCAAGAGCAGGTGCGTGGAAAATTGGAGCGTATTATTTTGGTTGTGCCTTTTCTACTGCTGATGCAGTTAAAGAAGCAAATTATTTTATTGAGTACCTTAAAGGAAAAGCAATAAAGCATGTTTATTATGATGTTGAAGGAAAAATGCTTAACCAAGGTTATACGCATCTTACTGACATTATAAAAACATTTTGTCAAACAATGGTAAATGCAGGTTATATCTGTGGTGTTTATACAAGTGAGAGTCATTTCAAATCACGTTTTGATAAATCACAGGTAAGTAAATTTCCATTTTGGGTTGCGAAATACTCAAAGAATCCTCCAAGTTTTAGTTGCGAATGTTGGCAATATGGAGGTTCTGTAAATTATGTGAGAAGTTCTAAAATAAATGGAACTACAATAGACCAAGACTTTTTCTATATCCTTTGGGGTGATGAGGTTCAAATTGCACAAGAACCTGTAGTAGTTCCTACTGTAATAAAGAAGTCTGTAGACCAGTTAGCCATTGAGGTTCTTGCAGGAGTGTGGGGCAACAATCCAATAAGAGCCATTAGATTAAATGCAAGTGGATATGATGCAAAACAAGTACAGGCAAGAGTTAATGAGATTGTAAATCAAAGAAAACAAACCAAAAAGACTCACGTTGTTATTCATAATGAAACTCTTTCTTCAATAGCAAAGAGATATAATACAACGGTTGATGCACTTGTTAAGGCAAACAATATTCCAAATAAGAATAAAATTTATGTCGGACAGGAAATCGTAATTGTTTAAAGGAGATTAATATGGATATTACATTTTTTCTTACAGCACTACTTTTTGTTTCTGCAACAATTGCACTTACTGTAGAAGCAATTAAGAAGGTTTCAGATTCTATCGGTAAGAAACCTAATGCTACAATTCTTGCAGTGATTGTTTCATTTATTGAATCTGTAGCATGTTCTGTTGCTTATATTATTTATAATGCAGTACAGGTTAATGCACAGGTAATTGTTGTAATGATTGCCTTTGTATTTTTCTCATTCCTTTGTGCAACTGTTGGGTATGACAAAGTTGTAAAGGAAATTTTTGAGAAGGTATTTAAAAAGAAAGACGAATGATTGATGAGGTAAAGAGATATGGATGAGGAAAAGAATCAATTACTTCTACAAGAGATAGAGGATGAACAGGAAAAAGTTTTTTACGCTTATCCCAAGATTCCATATTTCTTGTTAGAAGAAGATTTTGATAAAGTTGTGAGTGACAACTTTAAAAATGAGTTTGAACAGATAATGAGGTATTATCAGATTTATCAACTTGGAGCAGACTTTGCTACGGAGGGTTCAAACGGAGATTATACACCTTCAAAATTGAGATATAAAAAGTCAAGACTTATTCTTAATAAAGAAGCAAGATTTTTTGTTGCTAACTCACCTTCATTTAATGTTAATGTAGATGATGTTACAGGAAAGTATGCAAAAGAAAATGCTATCATACAGGATTATCTTGACAAGGTGTTGGAGTTAACAAACTTTCATGGAAAACTCATGAAGGGAGTTAAGGATTGTTTTATCGGTAAGAGAATAGCAATCACTGTAAACTTTAATGAACAGGAAGGAATTTCAATTACATTTTTTAAATCAATAGAGTTTGTTTATTCCTTCGGTAAAGATGAGAAGCTTGATAATTTTACAGCTTATTATGAAATGACAGGCAGTGATAGTTTGTCAGAACAAAAATGGTTTAGAAAACATTATGAGAAAAATAAGGATGGAGTTTTTCTTTCCGAAGAAATTTATGATGGTGCAGGTAGTAAGGTAGAAGTTGTTACCAAAAAGACTAAAATCTTACTCGACTTTATTCCTGCTGTTGTTATATTCAACGATGGACTTACAGGAGATATAAGGGGCGAGAGTGAGTTACTTGACTTGATGTTTAGTGAAAGCTACTATTCTAAACTTGCTAATTCAGATATGGACTCTGAAAGAAAAAATATGCACCCCATTAGATTTTCAATTGATGCAAGTAAAGAGAGTACAAAAAATCTTTCAACAAGTCCTGGTTCTTATTGGGATTTGCAAACAGATGATGATAAAGGTACAGACACTTCATTCTCTGCAAAAGTCGGTGTGCTTGAAGCAAGTATGAATTATTCTGCACCACTTAAGGTTACGCTCGACAGACTTGAAAACGAAATGTTTTCAGCACTTGATGTTCCCAACATTACAAGTGAACAATTAGCGGGTGTAATTACAAGTGGAAAGACAATACAGGCATTGTATTGGGGTCTTACAGTAAGATGTGATGAAAAAATGCTTGCTTGGGAAGGGGCGTTAAGAACTATTGCTTATGCAATTATTGAAGGGGGAAAACTTTATTCCAATTGTATTGAGCAATATACCGAAGAAGAGATACCCGAAATACCTTATGATGTTAAGGTTGAGAATAACTATCCTATCCCCGAAGATGTAAAAGAGGAAAAGGAACTTGACATACAGGAAGTTGATGCAAAGATTATGTCAAGAAAGGCTTACTTGAAGAAGTGGAGAAATTTGAGTGACTTGCAAGCTACTTCCGAACTTGAACAAATTAAGCTTGAAAGCGAGATGCTTGACAATACTTACCTCAATTATACTACATCGGATAAAGTTAAAACTTCTGATTCAAACGAAGGTGAAGATGGTGGTGAAGGGGAACAAAATGGTGAAAGCTTAAACAAAGACCAGTATAATCAAGTGAGTGTAGGTCAAAGTGCAAATGCAAGAAACGCACTCGAATAGGAGTGAAATATGTATGTATCAGACCCTTTTATTGAAGCAGAACAATACCGTAACAATTTGATGTTACAAAGCGAAGCAGAAATAAGAAAGTTTTACGAACATTCCTATGTGATTATTTCAAACAGAATTGATAGGTTGTCAGATAGAACTGATGAAAGTAGTGTAGCAAGAAGATTGTATTTTGAAGAATTAAAAGGTGAGATACAACAACAGCTTAACTATATTGATGGAAATTTAAATACCCTTATCACAGGGAATGTAAATGACATGATAGGTTATACAATGTCCGTAAACAGTGCATATTTAAATCAGTTGGGTTTTAATTACTATACAACTAATCCTGCTATTATTGCTGATATGTCAAACAGAATTTTAACAGGACAGTTGTATGGTGGTAATTGGACTTTAAGTAATGCGATTTGGAATAATAGCACTGCAATTCAAGGTGAAATAAGTAGAATTATTTCAAGAGGTATTTTACAAGGACAAAGTACATACCAAATTGCAAAGAAAATTGAAAAATATGTAAATCCAAACTATTCAAGAGTGGTTGCTTCTGGAACAAGAGGAAGAGTTGATTACAATGCACAAAGATTGACGAGGACAACAATACAACATGCTTATCAAGAAGCATTTGTAAGAGCAACACAGAGCAATCCATTTATTATAGGATATAAATGGGAAACATCTGGTGCGGCAAATGTATGTCAATTGTGTATGGATAGAGAAACAACAGATGAATATGGTTTGGGAGAAGGTGTTTTCCCGAAAGATGACTTACCTTTAGACCATCCTAACGGTAACTGTACGTTTTCTATTGTATCTGTATATTCAGAGGATGAAATTCATGATATGGTAGATGATTGGGAAAATAATACAGGTGATTCTGAAATGGATGGAGATATACAGTATTTTATTGATGATTTATTTTAAGTAAACTTACATCATTTTTTTGTTGAGAAAAACTTGACAATTTTGGTGTAAAGTTTTATAATATATAAGGAATGGAACTTCTCCATTCTTCTACCCTATTAGGGAAATCTACCACAGATTTTAGTGGATGTTTACAAGTTAAAGGAGAATTAAATAATGAAAAACAAAGAAGTAAAAGGGTTGCCTTTTAATTTGCAATTTTTTGCAGATGAAAATGGTGGCGAAGGACAAAACGGTGACGGACAGGCAAACGGTGATGAAGATTCAAAAGGAAGTGAGAATGGTTCTGGGGAACAAAATAAGGACACAGAGAAGAAATTTACCCAACAGCAAGTCAACGACATGATGGCTAAAGAAAAGAAACAGGGTAAACAGGCAATGCTTAATGCACTTGGTTTTAAGAGTGAGCAAGAAGCAAAGGATTCTATAAGCCTTTTGAAAGCATTACAGGAGTCACAGAAGTCAGAGGAACAAAAACAGGAAGAAGCAAAGAAAGCCGCTTTAGAAGATAAAGCAAAGGCAGAGCAGAGAGCAATTGTTGCAGAGTCTAAACTTACCTGTATTGAAAATGGAGTGAATAAAGATTCTATTGAGGATGTTTTAACTATTGCAATGGCAAAGGTGTCGGATGACAAAACACTTGAAGATGTTATTGCAGATATGAAGAAGGAAAAGAGATACAATTCTTTCTTTGTTGATGGAAACGAAGGTGGAGGTAGTTCTAATGGAACAGGAACTACACCTTCCCATAGTTCTTCTAAAAAGCAAAATGAAGATGACTATGGTAAAAAGCTTGCTGAAAGGTATAACGCTAATAAAAAAAGCGGTGATACTAAAAGTAAATTCTTTTAAGGAGGAAACGAGATGTTAAATCAAACTGGTGTAACCAAGCAATCTTTTGGCTATGGCGAGAAGCGTATTATTGTTGACGAACTCAATTCAACTGCTTTCTCAATTGTAGTCGCAAACACAGGTGTTACCGCAGATGCAGAAGGTAAGAAAATTATCAAAGCAGGTACACCCCTTTACGGTAGTCTTACCGCAAGAAATACCGCTTTCACCATTTCTGGTGGAGAGGGAGCAAAGCCTGTTGGTGTAGCACTTCATGATGTAGATGTTACCGCAGGAAATGCAAATTCGCAGATTCTTGTTGCAGGTTTCATTGATGTTAGTAAGGTAGATACTTCTGTTCGTTCTACTCTTATTTCCGCAGAAGCAAACCTCAAACTCATTGTGCTTGTACAGTAAAACAAATTGGTTGAAGCCTACAACAAATAAGGAGGAATAATAAAATGCCTAAAACGATTTTTGAATTAGTAACTTCCAAGAACATCGTTTCTTATTGGAACACCATGAACCTTTCAGAAACCGATGCACTTCTTGGTGACGAACTTTTCCCTTCACAGCAGAAGCTTGGACTTAATCTTGATTGGATTAAGGGTGCAAGTGGACTTCCTGTAGTTCTTAAGCCTAGTGCTTATGATGTTGCCGCACTTAAGCGTGACAGAATTGGATTTGAGCAGGTAAGTACCAAGATGCCGTTCTTCAAAGAGTCTATGCTGATTGATGAGGAACTTCGCCAACAGCTTAATATGGTTCTTGAAACTGGCAATGATGCCTACATTGATGCAGTAATTAATCGTATCTTTGATGATGACATGAATCTTCTTCGTGGTGCTAGAGCACAAAGAGAAAGAATGAGAATGTCACTTCTCACCACAGGACAGATTACCATTTCTGCAAATGGACAGGATTACGATTATGATTACGGTCTTGAATCTTATCAGCAGATAGACCTCACTTCTGGTACTTCTACTTGGGATAACCCCAACACTGATGTTATTTCACAGATTCGTGATTGGCAGGATGCTGTTGATACACAGACAGGTTCAAGACCTACTAGAGCGGTATGTTCACAGAAAACTATGGGTTACCTGTATAACAACAATGTAATCCGTAATGCAATTTGGGGAAACAACAGTACCGCACCTGTTTCCAGAGAAAAGGTTAGAGCATACATTCTTTCTGAACTTGGTCTTACCATTGCGGTTTATACCAAGAAGTATGTAAACGAAGCAGGTAACACTGTTTCTTATATTCCCGATGACCTCTTTGTTCTCTTCCCTAGCGGAAACCTTGGAACAGGTTGGTTTGGTACAACCCCCGAACAGAGTGACCTCATGAGTGGTTCTGATGCAAACGTAACCATTACCGATACTGGTGTTGCTGTTACTACTAGCAAGAAGGTTGACCCTGTAAATGTTGATACCAAGGTATCAATGATTTATCTTCCTTCTTTCGAGAGAATTCCCGAAATTCTTATTGCTACTGTTGCATCATAAGGAGAAGAACAGATGTTGACTATCACAAAAAACGGAAAAACAAAAACTGTTTCAGAAAGTGTTTACAAAACTGTTTTTAAGGATAGTGGATGGACGGTAGTGGGGGAGGATTCCCCCACTTCTGTCATTCAGAAGGAACAGGTTGAGGAAAACACAGAGGAAGAGATTGTAAACGAAGTTGTTGAAAACAACGAAGATGAAAATGTTGAAGATGAAAATGTTGAAGATGAGATACCCGATGAAGCATGGGATGAAGCTGTTGCAGAGGAAGAAGTTGAGAAACCTCTTTCCGATATGAGTCATGATGAACTTGTTAAGAAAGCAAAGAGTCTTGGCATTGCAAAGGCAGAGGATATGATTAACAAACAGCTTCGTGAAGCAATCAAAAAGAAGATGTAATTGTTGGAGGTGTCTATGAGTACAACAATGAGTGATATTGAAAGACTCAAGATGGTACTTCGTGAAAGAGATTACCCCATGTTTGAAGATGAAGAGTTACAGTTTTATTTGGATGAAAATAACGGTGACTTTGATGATACCGCTTACCAATGTTTAATTCTTAAGTCTGAAAACACCAACGTTGTATTGAGTGGCTTTGAAGCAGGAGATACTTCAAAATACTTTAGGCGTTTAGCACAAGGATATAGAAAGTCAAACTCTGGTGTTCTTAAAGGAGGTTGATATGCAAGTAGAAACCTTTTTAAAGAGTAGAATAAGCCGCTTGATAAAGTGGAATGGGCAAGAGTTGGTTTTTACGAGGAAAAAGAAAAACAATCACCACGAAATTGTTGATGACATAGACCTTGAAATCCACATTAAAGGGGTGTTTCATGATGGTGGTGGTTATGGTGGAATGTTAAATCTTGAATTGTATTCGAGAGAAGGTTCAAGAGAATATGACAAATCAAAACCAATGATTTTATGTCTTGTTGATGACAACTCATCCCAAATAATTATTGATGATGCAATAACAATAGGCAACACGCCCTATACAGTGGTTGACAAGGTGGATGTTAAAAACCTTGGTATTGCCTATGAAATTTCATTAGAACAAGTTTTGAATATGGTGAATTGATATGCCTACTTATACTTCAAATGGATATAGTTATGGTAATGAACCGTATTATAGAGTTGAAACAGCAGAGGTTGAAGAAGGTCTTTTGAAATTTTCTGTTACAGCAAGACGAGCCGTTAAAGCGTATTTAAGAGATATTGGTGTTCCGATACTTGAAGATTATGCGAAGAACAACCACAGATGGATAAACCGAACAGGTTCACTTGAAGATGGCATTACTGCTTCTGTATATGAAAAAGGTAGAGCCAATAATAACAGACTACAACAAGATTATACTTGTGGAATAGAAATTTACCATACAGCAGAAAATGGTAGAGGACAACAGTATGGTATTTATATTGAAACAGGATATGAAGGAAGATATGCGATTCTTGAAGAAACAGCGAGGAACGCAGGTGGTATTGTTGTTGATGGCATGAACAACATTATTGAAAGATACGATGGCGGAGTTTTTGGTGTTGACAATTTAGTTGTTGATGTAAACAATGATGCAGGAGAAAGAAGCTGATAATGAGTATATCACAGGAAGATTTAAATATAACTGAAAATGATAGCGTGTGGGATATTGTAGCAACACTGTTAGAAAAGTACAGTAATTTTCCTGTATATCCCCCTGCTACACATAATGGAGAATGTACATCACCTTACATTGTTCTTAAAAGAGATGGTGGTGCAAAAGTACCGCAGAAATCTTCGCAGTATCAATACATGAGAGTGATGTTGTATGTTCCAAGAAATCAATATTCAAAATTGGATGAATACCAAAAACAGATTGAAAGTGTAATAAAAGAAAAGATTTTTCCTTTGTTGCTTCCAACAGGGCAAATCGAAAGTGATTACTATGATGACAACTACAATGCACACATGAGAGCAATGCTTTATCGTAATGTGCGAAGAAACAAACTTCTTTAATGGAGGTGCAAGATGAGTACAAAGAAGGGAACTGAAATTGCAACAATTGATGTTGCACTTGTAAGTGTACAATCCTATGATGATGGTGCAGATGAGATTATTCTTGATACTGCAAATCATATACAGGTAGAAGTACAGACCGAAACCGAGGATGCAATTAAGCTTGTAGTTAAAGGCAGACTTATTGCACAGAAGGGAGAGCAGGTTACTATTACTGGTAACAAGATTACTCTTACTGATAACGTGTTTAACGATGAACTCGTTACACTGTTACAGGGTGGAACAATTCTTCGTGACCAGACCACAGGTGATTTTATTGGTTATAGACCTCCTGTTATCGGAGATACTTCCGTCAATGCAAAGGGAAAGATTTTTAAACTTAAGGCATATTCGGCTATTTACAATGCCGCAGGTGTTCTTACAGGTTATGAGAGAATTACTTATCCCAATTGTCAGGGACAACCCATTGCATTTGAGAGCGAGGATGGAACTTTCCGTAGTTCGGATTATGTTATTAACTCTGCTCCTGCCGAGGGAGAGTCACCTTATGAACTTGATATAATTGGTGTCGATGACCTTCCTGTTGTCACTCCCCCTACTCCCCCTTCACCTTGATTGGTAAGTTAAAACAAATTGAATAATGTAAAAATATTTTGAAACCCCCTTTAATGGGGGTTTTCCACTATTTTAAAAGGAGAAAAATTATGTACGAAGGAACACAGGTTATTTCAATAGAAGAGTTAAAAAAGCTTGCGGAGGGAGAAATTGTTGAACTTCCTTCTTTTAAGGGAGATGAAAGAATTAATGTAAGGCTTCGTAGACCTTCAATGCTTTTTATGATAAAGAGTGGAAAAATTCCTAATGACCTTCTTGTTGAAGCAAACAAATTGTTTACACAGGGTACAGGAGGTCTTGCTACAAATCAGAAAGACCTTAATGACCCTACAACCCTTGTTAAAACAACAGAACTTCTTGAATGTATTTGTGAAGAAGCATTTGTTGAACCTACTTACAAACAGATTTGTGAAGCAGGAATTAAGCTTACTGATAGCCAGTTGTTAGCCGTATTTGAGTATACGCAGAATGGCGTGGCTAATCTGAAATCCTTTCGTTAGAACAGGAGAAGTTTTAAGAGTAATAGGAATGATGGGTTTACTTAATTATCCTTGTAGACCATCTGAAATAATGGGAATAAAAGATGAGTACACAGCGTTTTGTTTTGATGAAGCGTGTGCTTTTATCGTTAAACAGTTAAGAGATGGAAAAGAACCTATTATGAAGGTTGAGAATGACAAGATAGTATATAATAAGCCATCAGACCTGTATAGAAAATACAGTATTTAATTGGGAAGGAGGTTTGCAAAGTGGCTATAAATGTCGGTACAGCGGTTGCGTATCTTGACTTGAACATGACCGCGTTTAACTCTGGTTTGCAACAGGCACAATCTGCTTTGCAAACTTTCGGTAAAGACTCATCTACAATGGGTCAAAACTTAATGTCGGCAGGAGGGTTGGTAGCAAATACTGGTTCTATGCTGACAAGAAGTATTACAGTTCCACTTGTTAGTGCTGGACAAGAAGTTGTAGAGTTTGGTGCAACTTTTGATAAACAAATGTCTGCTGTTGAAGCAGTTATGCAAAGTGTTCTCCATGAAGGAGATATGGATAGATTAAGAGAGTCTGCTATGTATTGGGGTGAACAAACTGTTTACTCTGCTACAGAAGCCGCAGAAGCACTTTATTATATGGGTCTTGCAGGTTGGGATGTAGACCAAGCTATAAATGGTTTAGGAAGTGTTCTTAATCTTGCCGCCGCAGGTAACATGGATTTAGGTAGAGCATCAGATGTTGTTACCGACAGTATGACAGCAATGAATCTTGTTGCAGGTCAAACAACAAACGGTATTGAAAACACAGCGTATTACACTTCTGTTCTTGCCGCTGTTATGGCTAACAGTAATACTGATATTGATAAACTTGGTGAATCATTTAAGTATGTTGCACCCATTGCAGGAAGTCTTGGTTATGATATACAAGATTTAGGACTTGCACTTGGTCTTGCGGCTAATGCAGGTATTAAATCTTCACAAGCAGGTACTTCATTAAGACAGGCTTTAAAGAATCTTATTTCTCCTACATCCACTACACAAGCGGCTATGGAGAAATATGGATTAAGTTTGTATGATGCAACAGGTCAAGCAATACCGTTTAGGGAACTTATGATACAATTACAGGCAACCTTTGGAGATTTGTCTGTTGATGTATTTGATGCAAATGGTGAGTTAAAAGAGGGCGAGCAAATCATGCAAGAGTATGGTGACTCGTTACCGATAACTCAACAGGAAAAATTGAAAGCCATTGTAGATTTGTTTGGTACAAGAGCAATGCCTACAATGTTGGCTATAATAAATCAAGCAGGTCCAGAATTTGATAAACTTGCAGGTTACATTGATGAAGCCGCACAGACAGGTGAATATGCGGCTGAAATGGCTCACACTCAAATGGATAATTTGCAAGGTGATTGGGTTAGATTTACAAGTGCGTTGGGAACAACCAAGATAATGTTAGCAGACATTGTTAAGGGTGAGTTGAGAGAATTTATTCAAAAACTTACTGAACTTGTAAAACAGTTTAATGAATTGGATGAGTCACAAAAGGAACAAATAATTAAATGGGGCTTGTTTGCCGCCGCAATCGGTCCAGTTTTGTTAGTGTTAGGCAACTTATTAAAGTCTATTGGTTTAATAATGGAAAGCTTCAAACTTTTCCAACCTTTAATTAAAGGTGTTTCAGCTTTGTTTACTACACTAACAACCAATATAGGTTCTGCACATGGAATTATTGGAATATTAAAAGGTGGCATTAGTGCGTTGACCTCAACAATGGCAGGATGGGTTGCAATCATTGCTGTTGTAATTGCCGCAATAATTGATTTGTGGCAAAACAATGAAGAGTTCAGAGAGAATGTTACAAGAATTTGGAACGCTATTGTTGAAGTGCTTAAAGCGGCTTGGGATTTTGTCAAACCGATATTTGATATGTTGATTGAAATATTTCATGAGATTGTAAAAGCAATAGAACCGATTATTGAATTGCTTGCAGAAATACTTGCACCGATAATTGAAGTTATTGCAGGTTTGATTAAAACAGTTTTTCAAGCGTTAAGTCCGTTAATTGAAATTATAGGTACTACACTTGTTGCGGCAATCAAAATACTTGGTACAATACTTAAAGGTGTGGTTACTGTTTTAAGACCTATCCTTGAAGTTATTGCGGCAATTCTTGAAGCAGTAGCAGGTCTTGCAAATATTCTTGTTAATGTTCTTGGTGCGGCATTTGGCGTTGTTGCTGACTTGTGGAAAAAGATGTGGGATGGTTTGTTTGACATTGCCAAGAGTATTTGGGAGAAACTTACAAATTGGTTTAAGAATACTTGGCTTGGAAAAATTCTCACAAGATGGGGAGATTTGATAAAGAACTCAATGAATGGAATTGCCGATATGTTTAAGAATGGCGATTTTAATTTGTTTGATGGTTCACATGCAAACGGTCTTGCTTATGTTCCTTATGATGGTTATGTAGCAGAACTTCATAAAGGTGAAAGAGTTCTTACTGCACAAGAGAATCAAAGGTATTCTTCAACAAGTGGAAATGGTACTACGATTAATTTCTATTCAAATGAAAGAATTGATGAGTATACAGCCGCACAAGAGTTGAGAAGAACAATGAAGGATATTGAACTTGGTCTGGTGTAAAAGGAGAGTAGGATGGTTAAAGGTTTCATAATTGAAAATCAAACTACGAAGGAAAGAGTTACTTTCGGTCAGACACCAAAGTATGATTACATTTTTAAAAGTGATGGTCTTGATTGGGGTTATGCTCCTGCAACTCATTCTACTTACACCTACCCAGGGCAGGTTGGTGAGTACGACTCAATTACAAACATCACAGGTAGGGAGATAACAATAACAGGTTATGCTTTTTATGTTCCTACAGAGGTGGACTTAAGTAACTATGGAAAGTTTGATGGTATACCTGCTTTAATAGAGCAGAAGATGTTAGAGAAAAAGAAAGTGTTAAATGGGTTGATAAACCCGAAAGATTATTTGAGAGTAACAATTGGCAATTTCTATATTGAAGGAAAGCCTACACGTTCTATACAGTATGGAAATACCTATCAAGAGAATAACGAATATTTTTGTATGTTTGTTATAAACATTCGTTGTTTTAATCCTATGTTTCACAAAGTTGTTGCACCCAACACGGTTGTTAGTGGTGCATCACCTGCTTGGCATTTTCCTTTAGAGATACCAAATATAGGTTTTCAGTTTAGCACAAGAACTGATTATTTGGTTATCTCTGTAGATAACGAAGGAGATAGTAAAGTTGGAGGAATAATTAAACTTGAAGCAAGTGGTGAGGTTGTAAATCCTACTGTAGAAAACATTGAAACAGGAGAGAGTTTTACCATCTATAAAACAATGCAAAGAGGTGAAGTAATTGTAGTTGATACAAGAGCAGGAAGTTATAGAGGTATAAAAGGTGGTAGTGGTGAACCTACACAAAACTATTTTAAGTATTGGGATTTTGATAATACATGGTTGGAATTTGGTATAGGTTCAAACCTCATCGGTTATTCAACCGATAATGAAAGTGAACTTCTCCTTACCGTTACCGTTGAAATTAAACCCGAAAAGTATGCGGTGGAGGAACAGTAATGTTACTTGAAATATATGATAAGAATACTTTCGATAGAGTTGATATAATTCGAACATATACCTTTGTACAATACACAGACTACTTTAATGATGTTGGTACTTTCCAAATAACTGTACCAATAACAGAAAGTAGTCTGCCGTATTTATTGGTAGCAGGTAACTTTATTTTGTTCGAAAAACTTGGTAATAAATTCATAATGGGAATTATAAAGTATTTCCATAGTGAAAATATTTCTACTCCCACTGTTCAGATAAAAGGCTATATGCTTTCACATCTTTTGTCGTACAGAACATTTCAAAAAACTTTTAGACTTAAAGATAAAGTGTTTGAGGTGCAAAGACATTTTGTACAGGAGTTTTTTATCAGTTCAGAGGATTTTAGAAGAAGAATGAGTCTGATGATGGTTGGTGACACTTACGACCATAACACAGAGGAAGTAAACTTTTGTCAAACAGGAAGTGATTGTGCAGAGGTAATAAAGGAAATGAATGACCCTTACCATTATGGTTTTGGTTTAGTTCCTGGGATTGCCAAGTACAATCCAAGTACAGGAAGAAATCAAAACATAATGCATATTGTTTTTGAACAATATGTTCCTACTGACAGAACGGTTGGAAATCAAAGTGGAAACGACCCTGTAATGTTTGATACAAATTTAAACAATGTTGAAAACCTTATGTACGAACTTAATTCAACTAAAGCAAAGACGGTTGCAATAGTTGCAGGTGAAGATAAGGGAGAAGATAGAAAAGTCATTGAAGTTGGTGATAAAGAACTAACGGATATGGATAGAGTTGAACTTTATGTAGATGCGAGAGATTTACAAAAGCAAGAAGCAAATGAATTGGAGTATAAAAGTTCTCAAATGACAGGTGATGGAACAAGACAGGTTGTTTGGAATTCTGCTTCTGCTTCAAGTTTGCAAAATGTTCAAATTACAAACTTTACAGTAAAAGGCAATGTGTCTGTTAAAAGTACAGGAGAACAATCTTCAAGTTTTGGATTTTATATAGTTCCTTATCTTGGTGGAGTTGCTTATCCCGACATTGTTGTTGTAAACGAAACTATAGAAGCAGGTTCAATTGTTAACTTCGACTTTGACATTTCTTGCAAAGCAGAGGATAATGAATTAGACCATTATGATTCTTTTGTAATTGTCTGTGTTACCGACAGCAACATTCAGTATATGAGTGGAGGTACATTGTATGTAGAGTCTGTACCTGCTCAAAGACATGCAACTACCGATGAAGAGTATGAAGAAATGCTTACTCAAAGGGGCATGGAGAAGTTAAAGGATAATTCAGTTGAATATGATTTTGAAGCAACTGTTTTGACTAATTCAAATAACTCTTTTAAATACGGAGTTGACTACAATAATGGAGATTATGTTACTGTTGTAAACAGAAATCTTGGAATGGCTGTAAAGGTACAGATAGTTGGTGTAACAAAATCAATAACCGAAAAGGGTGAAATACTTGATTTGATTTTCGGTAACCGTGTTTTGTAAATGGAGGTTACAATGGCACAGCAAAGTGGATTTTTTGAAGCAGTATGGGATGAAACAATAGTAAATCCGCAGACAGGTACTTTGGGAGATTGGGATTTAAAGTATTTTTACAATCAGTTTGCGGATTATTTTGCAAAGTTTTTTGGAAATGGTGTGTATTACAATCCCGATAATAATTTAAAGGTTCTTGCAACAGGTGCTATGTCAGTTGTTGTTAAAGCAGGTTGGGCGTTTATAAATGGTTTTTGGTATCATCTTGATGAAGATATGTCACTTGCCGTTCCTGCAAATACTACAGCATATACAAGAACAGATAGTGTTATCCTTCGTTGGAGTTTGTCGAACAGAACTATTTCACTTGTGTACGCTACTGATATTTTTGAACCCACAAGAAGTGACAGTGTTTATGATTTGGTTCTTGCACAGATTGAGGTTGAACCTAGTGTGGCAACTATTCTTGGTGATAAGATAACCGACAAAAGGACAGACCAAACCGCATGTGGAATTGTAAGAGGTTTGCAAGCAGATAGTATTGATACTGAAACATTGTTTGCACAGTATGATGCAATATTTAATGAGTGGTTTGATTCAGTAAAAGACCAAGTAACAGGTGACCTTGCTATTAGGTTGCAAATGGAATTTGCAGAGTTAAACCAAACTGTTGAGCAATACCAAGAGTCTGTTGAGGAAACAGCAAATAGTGCTTTAGATACGATAACAACTTTTGTTGGAAAGTTTTTTGTTCTTCCGCTTCAAACTCTTACATTCACCAATAGAAGGTGTGAAATTGCTGATAGTAGAGTTACAGCAAATAGCCTTGTTGATGTTTACTTTACGGCAGAAACAATGGATAACGCAGAAGCGGCAAACATCTATGTTGACAGTGCCGCAGGTAAGATAGTTTTAACTTGCACTTTTAATCCTACTGGTACAATACAGGCAATGATAGGAGTTAGAAATCAATGAGAGGAAAAACAAATATTCCAAACAGAAAAGACCCTGTAATAAATGGTGATGTTGAAAATTTCGTTGTAGCAGAAAACAATACAATTGAAAAGGGAGATTTTGTTTCAGTTGTAAGAAGTAGTGACTATAGATTGTTAAGTGATAGCAAAAACTGTACTCTTGTGTACAAAAAATTATATGATGTTGCTAATAAGAAAATGGTAGTTGTACACAAGAACGAACAAGGAGTTTTGTATGCTACACTTGTTCAAGGTACTTCTAATGGGGTAGAAGTATTACACCAAGTAGTATTGGATGCAGAGATAAGCACCAGTATAGCAATGAAGTTTGATTTTAATATTCAAACTAATTCGTTGTTTTATATACATTATGTGGGTTCATCTCATGCAAAATATAACAATGTTTACAAATATACAATTATCAACGATGAGTTGGTTGAACAAAACGTAATTACTATAAGTTTCCCTACTGATGGGGTTTATGGAATTTCGGTTTTTGGTGCTGATGAACATATTGGAATTGTTCACGGTACAAGTGGTTATTTTAGAGTGTATTCTAAAAATAGTAACAATGAGTACGTTCAAACATTGTCTGATACAATTGCGGTTACAGGTTTATCTTCCAACGGAATATATTTTGTAGGCAGTGGAAATAATTTAGTAATCGTTATTGGTTCGAGCAACCAAAGTGGTAACAGTGGTTATCATATTGTTAAGTTTTATAATTTTTCTTCTACGGATGGCACAGTTAGCAAAGAGGAAATAAATGTAAGTGGTATAAATTTTTATAACACAGGTTACGATATACAAATTGTTGGAAATACTTTTTATTTAGTTAACAGTGTGAAGTATAATGCTTCTAGCGGAAGTGTTTACTGGTGTAAGCCTAAAATTCTTATACTTGATATATCTTCAATGTTGACTAAATATTATGAAGAAATTACAACAATTACTCCCTCTTGGTGCAATTGGTTTATTGATTACGGAAACGAAAGTGAAGTTATAATTCATAGCATTTCAAGATATGGAACAGCTACTTACGGACAGGCAATGTCAAGTGTAATTGTTTTAAGCGAAAATGAATTAGGAGAATTTAATCTTACTATTGGAACTTTTCAAGACATTAATATAAATCAAGCAGGTATGTTTGGTTTTATGTTTGATGATGTAATAAAGAACGTTTCCTTTACATATAATTATGCAAGTTCTTCTGGTTCTATTTTATCAGTTGGGGTAATTGAGTATTCATTTATTGTTGCAGAAAATCAAATTCTCCTTGGAGAGCCTACAAACTATGTAAGGGAGTATGACAACAAAAGTGCAATTGGATTTGCAAAAACAAGTGGAAATGCAGGTGATACTATTCAAGTTTATGTTCCACATAACAACTCTTAAGGAAAGGAGGAAGAAGATATGACACCAATTTCTTTAATCGGTTGCGTTGTAGGTATTATAGGCTGTGTAGTAGGAGTTGCCACATTTGTTTCTGCACAACTTACAAGAGCAAAACAGGATGGAGTGCTGATTGCAAAAATAGACCAATGTGTAAAAGGTATTGAAGAATTAAAGTCAGATGTAAAAGAAAGAAATGATAAGTTCGATAAAATTATTGATGAACATTCAAGAGATATTGCATCTTTGAAAGAACAAGTACATATTCTTATGACAAAGGTAGGGTTGTAGTGATGAAAGACATGTTGCATGAAGAGTTGGTGACTAAAGACAGGGAGTTGACAGAACTTCTTGTTCAAGTTGTTCAGAACCAAAGGAATAATGCAAAAACACTTATAAAACTTATTGTGATTCTTTCAATTTGTTTTACGGTAATTATTGCTTCAATGATTGTCGGTTTCTTTTGGTATGAAAGCCAATTCGAATATGTTGACACTTACACTTATTCAGAGGAAACAACACAAGAAGTTGATGGTGACAATGCAACAATAAATAACATTGAAGGAAATCAATATAATGACAATGCTGTTCATAATGAAAGTGAAGGTGAAGGTGAGTAATTATGGGAGCAAGACAAACGACAACGAGAACAGTTGTTGTAACAAGAAGCAGAGTGAGAAGTTCTTCTAACACTAAAGGTGGTAGAAAACCAAAGAGAACATCAAAACGTTGTCCTGCTTGTGGGAGATATATATGACACATCATATAGATATAAAACACAAGGTACAACAAATACCAAGTAAATTGGAGTTCAATTCTTTGTTGGAAAATTCCATGTTAAGCGATAAGGAAAAACGTTTAATGCAAATGTATTATGTTGAGAGAAAAAGTTTTGATTACATAGCGGATGAATTAGGATATTCAAAAGCAGGAGTAGTTAAAATGCATCAACGGATTCTAAAACGTATCGAAGCACTCATATAACTGGAAACGGTTATGTGGGTGCTTTTTTGTTGTCTATTTTTGGTATATTTCTTTTATTTTCTTTTTATCTTTATTCTACACTTATTTACATTTGAGATATGTTTTAATTGTCACAAAGGAGGTTGAAGCCATGTATGAAATTGTAGTGACAGAAAAGTTTATTCAAATGCTAAAGAAAGTTCCAAGTAAATTTCTTGTAATTCTTATAAGTCAAATTGTTTCAATTGAGGAGGTTTAAAATGAACTATCCAGTGTTTAATCCTTACACACCAAATGCAATGAATGGATATGGTTTTAATCAACCCATTCCACAGTATCAACCACAACCACAATTTGTACCACAACAACAAACACCACAAACAGGTTTGAATGGAAAGATGGTTGAAAGTTTTGAAGTGTTTAAGAGTGCAGATATTCCTATGGATGGAAATACTTATTATTTCCCTAAAGCGGATGGCACTGAAATATATTCAAAACGTTGGTTGCAAAATGGTACAACGGAACAAATTACTTATAAAGCAATTAAAGAAGAAACAGAAGAAAAAGAAAATCCCATGATGGTAAAACTTAATGGTATAGAGGAACAATTGACAGCATTGCAAGAAATACTTTCTAAAAAGTCTGTAAGTAAAAAGGAGAATTAATTATGCCTACTTTTAATCCTATGCAGATGATTGTTAACAGACTTTCACAGCAGTTTGGAAATCAAAATCCTATGATGAACAATGTAATAGGTATGGCACAAAAGAATGATGTAAAAGGACTTGAAGAGTTTGCCAGAAATTTAGCAAAAGAAAAAGGTATAGATATAGAAGAGTATTACAATAAAGCAATGAATATGTTTGGTATAACAAAATAGTTAGTTAAAGTATGCATACTTAACAATAAACAAATAACTTTAAGGAGGAATCATTATGTTTAATAGTGAAAGTGGTATGACTATGCCTGTAGTTCCTATGAATTATGGTGGTGGTTGGGGCAACAGTTTTGGTAATGGCTTTGAAGTTATTATTTGGCTTGTTGTAATTGCCGCTATCTTTGGAGGTGGATTTGGTAATGGTTTTGGTTGGGGAAACGGTGCAGGTAATGCCGCACTTACCAGAGGAGAACTTTGCCAAGACATGAACTTCAATGATTTACAGAGTGGAGTAAGAGGATTACAGCAGAGTCTTTCTGATGGTTTCGCAAATCAGAATCAGTATTTTACCGATAGAGTAGATAATCTTGCTAATCAGATTGCAACAGGATTTGATGCTGTAAATCTTTCTATCGTAAGAGATGGTTATGAAACCAGAAATGCCGCACAGCAGAATATGATTGCAAACATGCAGAATACTTATATGCTTAATGATAGCATTAAGGATTGTTGTTGCAAGACACAAAATGGATTTGCACAGGTTGCATATCAACAGGCAACAGATACTTGTGCTGTTCAGAATAGTATTGCTACGGCTGTTAGGGATATTACTGACAATGCAAATGCAAATACGAGAACTCTGTATGACTTCCTTGTTAATGATAAGATTGCAAATCTTCAACAGGAAAATCAAGCACTTCGTCTTGCGGCTTCACAGGAGAAGCAGAATAACTATCTGATTAATGAACTTCGCCCTTGTGCAAGACCTGCATACATTACTTGCAATCCTTATACTGCTTCTTATGGTATAGGTAATTGTGGTTGCGGTATGTAATTATGAATAATGATTATATGATGAATGTTCTTACTTGGTTTTCTGTGATGTTACAGTTACAGAATTATGAGGAAGAACTAAAGTCTACAAGTAATGATGAGATTGCAAGTCATTTGGCAAAGCAAGATACAGAATACTTGGAAAAGATAATCACAATGTTAGAACAAATACTCACCAAACTTGGTTGATGTTCGGGGTGGTGAACAACCACCCCTTGATTGGAGGTAATTATGGCTTGTACAAATGTGTGTAAATTGTGTGACAGAATCAGAATAAGTACAGCGGTTACATTTACAGCACCTAATCTTATTATTACACTTCCACAAGGTTCATATGAAGATGGAGAGAAGTATTGTATAGTTGTTGCACAGAACATACCCGATGCAACTACAATAAATGCTCCCGTATTTATTCAGATAGGAACAGGAACAGAATTGTACCCCTTACAGAAGTGTGATTGTTCACAGGCTACAGCTTGTAGCATTAGAACAAGAACAAGGTATGCTACTAGAGTTGTAACTTCTCCTACAAGTGGAAGTTTCAGATTGCTTGGTAGAATTTGTTGTTCTCCTAATAATGATTTACTTGCAATAGATGGAACAGCACCAACAACGGAGGTAAATGGAAATGGCTAACTTATTTGCAGAAAAACTTGAACTCTGTGTTTCGGAAAAGATGGAAGAAGGTCTTGATAAAGTCAACGCAAAAGAAATGGGTGAAGTTGTTGATATGATTAAAGACTCTTATGAAATTGAAAAACTGAAAGCAGAAAAGAAATACTATGATAGTGTTGTAAATGCAATGCACGAACATAACGCAGATGAAACTTATTATGAAGATATGGGTTACCCTGTTCGTAGAGATAGCAGAGGAAGGTATATGTCTGGTAGCAGAAATGGTCGTATGAGTTACAATACATATGCACATAGACCCGAAGACATGACAAGAGATATGTATAGTAACAGAAATGAATCACGTTACGGCTTTTCTCACGATGAATATGTACAGAAACGTTCTGAATATCCTATGACAGACCCCGAAAGTGCAAAGCATAGAAAACAACTTCTGAATGACTATATGGATGATTTGTATGATATGGCAAAAGAAATGATACAGGATATGTCACCAGAAGAAAAACAGATGTGGAAAGCAAAATTAACACAGATAACTAATATGTAACGGAGGTAGGGAGCAGTTTATGCTCCCTATTTTATTATGACAGTAAATGGTATAAAATGGAGAATAGTTTTTACCGATAATCCACATGATTTAGAATTAAACGGTACAGTGCGTTTGGGAATAACTGACAGGAATACACATACTGTTTATATTCACAACAGTTTGCAAGGAGATTTACTTAAGAAGGTTTTATTGCATGAACTTACACATGTGTGGTTATTTTCTTATGGATATGATTTATCTGTAGAAATAGAAGAAATGCTGTGTGGTTTTGTAGATACATTTTTATTTGATTTATCGGATGCTTTAAATAAACTTTTGGAAAGCAAATCTACAGAAAACCGCATGAATACAGGGGTTTAGAAATTTGTTAAAAATATTTTGAAAATATGTTGACAAACAAAAGTTAAAGGGATAGAATATTCTCATAGCACAAATAACCGACCAAGAATATCGTAAATAAGCACCTTTTTAGGTGTAAACGAAATGAGTTAAAATCAGTGTAAGATATATGTGAGTTTCGGTATTGTGTTCACAACTTCATATAGAGATTGCTCCACAGTGCCATGACGGTGCTGTGGGGATTAATCTAAAAACAATGTAAACAATTTATTTAAAAGGAGTAAAAAAAATGGCTAACTACAATGAGATGACTTCAAAGGAACTTCGTAACATTTGTAAGGAAAGAGGAATTTCTTACAACGTAACCAAGGATGGCGTAAAGCATACCTTTACTAAAGAGGAAATGGTTAACGCACTGTATGACTTTGATGACAAGAACGAAACTGAAACCGAAGAGGTTGAGAGTAACAATGAAACCGAAGAGGTTGAGGAAGTTGTTGAACAGGGCAACGAAGTGTCACTTGAAATCAGTGAGAATACATCCATTGAAGATTTGCTTAAGGTAAGAGGTGAGATTGACTCCCTTATTAAAAATAAGGCAAGAAATCTTAACTCTGCTGTTAATAGATTGAGTGGTAATAAAGTTCATGTAGACGAAAGAAATGAACAGTATGATGAAAATTGGTCTATGTATGGTGGAGTTGACCCTAACTCTTTCATTCATACCAAGGATAAGAGTAGATACATCGAAGAAGCAGAAGAAGGAACTCTTTTTGCTTTCCTCGATGAGAACGGTAAACCCAGAACAGCCGCTTTAGTTAACCGTAGTTCTTCAAGACAGGTAGTAAAGCTGATGACAGAATATGATTGGGAGTTTGTTGTTCCCTACAGCAGAATCCTGTGGGTTAAGAAGGGAAAGAAGTGGGCGTATGGAGTGTATAGAATACTGAAAGGTTACGACCCTAATGGAAAATGCGGAACAATCGGAAGTGAGGACTCTGAAACAGAGTAGTCAAAGAGATTCAAAACTCCGTACTTTGTGTTTAGACATATTTAAAGCAAGGTTAGCGGAGCAAGAAGCAAAACAAAGATATGCAGAATTGCAAGCCAAACTACAGACTTATTTCAACAAGTCTGGGGATAAAGGCTTGCAATTCCCCTATAAGGGGAAAGTGTATAAAATAGTTGGCGTGAAGCCTAAAACGATGGTGTGGGATGTTGATAGGTTAATCAACAAAATAAAAGCAACAAAGGATAATTCTGATGATTTGCTGTCACAAATAATAGAAACAAAAGTAGTTGTATCTAATGTTTCTGAATTTAAAAAGTTATTGAAAGATAATGGTATAAAGTTTAAAGACATACAACCGTTTCTTTCGGTAGAGAAAAAAGTTATTGGTAAAAAGATAAATGAGTTGTCTGAAATCGGTGAAATAACAATGGACGATATTGAAGGTTGTTATACAATGAAGGACAGCCAAGGTTATCTGTTACCAAGTGAAAGCGAAATAGAGGAAGATGAATAAACCAGAGGTAGGAAAACCATATAAGTTTGAAGTTGGTGGAGAAGAACTTGGTAAAGTTCTTTTTTATTATGGGTTAATATCAGATGTAAACGAAGTTGAACAAAAGATTGTGTGTCCGTTTCATGAAGATTATAACCCATCCATGATAGTCAATCTTCACGATGGTAAATTCTTCTGTTTCGGATGTAATAAATCTGGGAACGCATATGATTTTGTAGAAAGCGTAGAACAGAAAAAAGGAAATACAGGTCTAAAAGTTCTTAAAAAATTCTTTGAAATTCTCAAATCAGATAAAGTTGAAAGATTAAAAGTAAATACGAAAATGAAAACCAAGAAAGAAAGCGAAGAACTGTATAACATGGCTTATGATTATTTTTACGGTTTGAGCAAGATTGATTGGAAAACTTCTGATTTAGAGGAAGTCAATGATTCAAAAGCGTATATGCTTAAACGAGGTTTTACACCAAACACATTAAATAAATGTGGTGCAAGAGTTACATTCAACAAATCATATCCCATTATATTCCCCATGTTGGATAACGGTAAATTTAAAGGTTGGGTATGCAGAACAAATAATCCCGATATTGAAAAGAAAAGAAAGTATCTTTACAATGGTGGGTTTATGCGTAGAACAACTTTGGTTGGGGATTATGCAGGTTGTAAGTATGTAATAATTGTTGAAGGCTACATGGATAGACTTAAGTTTGTTCAGTTTGGTGTAGAAAAAGGTGTGTGTGCAATCCTTGGTTGGAAAATGTCACAAGAACAACAAAAGAAACTGCGTGATGCAAATGTTAAGTATGTTATCTCTGCTTTGGATAATGATACCTGTGGTAGAAAAGGAACAGAATATCTTAAGACCGTATTCGGTGAAGATAGAGTTGTTCGTTGGCAATACTTAAAAGGTATTAAAGATTGCGGAGAAACAAATAAAGGTATGTTCTTCAAAATGTACGACAAAACAATAAAACTACTAAAGGAGAAAATGTATGAAAAAGAAAGTAAAGTGTCAGAGCGAAAGAATCCACGTAAGAAGTATTGACAGACATGTAGCAAGAGTAAAGATGAAGAAAACTGGTATCTGTGGTGCATGTAAAGAGGATTGGAAACCTCGTTCACCGAGAGAAACCAAGTTGAATAAACCCATTAAACATCATCGTAGCTATTTTGCAAATCATTGGAAAGAATTTTCCGAGAACTAAAATAGAAAGGAAGTATTTAAAATGGCAGGTTTGTTAGACAAAATTAAACAGGATGCACAGAAAACAGGTGGCAGTAAAACAAAGTTCTTCTTCTGTAAGGACGGAGAGAAAAGAAGAGTAAGATTTTTACAGGATTTGGATGATGGAATTGAAGTTGTTTTCCACGACAACTTTGAAGCAAACATCAATGTTCCTTGTAGAGAGATGTTCGGTAAGAGTTGCCCTTATTGTGATGAGGAAGGTTTGAGAACAAGAACTCTTTATGCTTGGTCTGTTTGGGATTATGAAGCAAAAGAAGTTAAGATTTTCATGTATGCCATGAATAACTGTTCACCTCTTGGAGCAATTACTGCCGCATATGAAACTTACGGAACAATTACCGATAGAGATTATGTTATCAGTTGCCAAGGAAAGCAGAAGGATAAAACAATGTCTGCTATGCCTATGGATAAGAATAGTTTTAAGAACGCAAAAGCAAAGCCTTTTTCAAAGAAAGCATTTCTTGAACTTCTTGATAAGGCATATCCCGATGAACATTCACATCTTCTTGGTGGAGATGATGATGAGGATGAAGATGATTCCCCCAAGATGAAGAAGAAGTCATCTTCAACCAAAAAGAAGTCTGCTGAAAAGGAACTTCCTTGGGGAGAAGTTGATACAGATGTTGACTACAACGAAATGTCTGCAAAGGAACTTTACAAACTTTGTGAAGAGAGAGAGATTGAAGCAGAACCCAAGAATCCCAAGGATTATTACATTGAACTGTTGAAAGAGTATGACGAAGAGAACAGCAGTGATGATGACAATGATGATTGGGAAGATGGAGAAGAAGATGATGAGGTAGATTATTCTTCAATGTCTGCAAAGGAATTGTATAAACTTTGCAAGGAAAGAGATATAGAAGCACAACCCAAGAAGTCAGAAAAGTATTATATCAATCTTCTTAAAGAAAATGACAAGGCTCATGATGATTGGGAAGATGAAGATGATGACGAAGAGGATGATGATTGGGAGTAATTAATATAACTCAATGAAAAGCAGAAAATATAAAAACTTTGATGAAGCACTCTACAACATAGGTAGAGAAGTTTTGTATAAACCATATGATATGATTGATTATACTGCTTCACATACAGCTTTTATTGAGGATTTGATTTTAACCATTCAAAGTACGGATTGTAGTATAGACATAGGTGAGTTTGGTTACAGGAGATATAAATGGACTCTTGTAACCAAATCCTGTGTTGATAAAAAGAAATTGAAGCAGTTCTATAATAAGTTGAAAGAAACCAAGTATGATACTTGTTTATATACATTTACAGATGATGAGTCTGTACCACTTTTATCGGTAATGCTTACAAGACATGATAAAAGACAGAAGTGGAGTAAATGCGTAGTGTTTATGAAGCAGGTTGAACTACAAAGAATGTTAGCAGTGTATATGGTTTTCATTGCCGTGTTCTTAAGAAAACTTCCAGATTGTTGTAAAGTAAAAGAAATAACAATTCATATCGGAGAAGGAACGGTTTGTTCTTATTTTGTAAATGGCTTGTTAGATTTTTATGATACAGGTTTGGAAGAGTTAGATAACTCACATCCATTTATAAAAGATTGTTGTTCAATCAGAAACACTTTGTTTAAAGATAAAAGTCAGTTATCTAAATATCAAACAGTAAGAACAATGCAACAACTTAAGTTTGGTTTAATCAAAATATCCGAAATAAGAGCGTTGGATTTAGATTTAGGAGTATAGTATGATTAAGATAACAAAGAACGAAGATGATGTAACGAGTTGCAGATGTTGTAAAGCTAAAAATGATTTGTACAATGTAGATTTTGGTAGGAATGAAGATAATACGTTACGTGTTATACTTTGTCCTGCTTGCAGAAAACAGTTATCAAATATGCTTACAAAGAGGGTTAGATAAATGGATTTACACCGACATACAGAATGTAGTACGTATGATGGTTTTGGTAAACCTAAAGAGTTGGCAAAATTAGCAAAAGAGTTAGGTCATACCGCTTTAGGTATATCCGACCACGGAAATACAAACAACTTGGTACAGCATTACAAAGCATGTATGGAAGTTGGAATAAAACCAATATTGGGAGTTGAAGGTTATTTCTTACCAAAATATATTGAACAGCACAGAGGTTATCATTTGTGTGTGTTTGCAAAGAATCCAAAAGGCTATCACAACTTAAATGCTTTACAGACAGAGGGAGAAAAACAGAAGTATTACAATCCTATTTGGACATTTGAGTTGTTAGAAAAGTTCCATGAGGGTTTGATTGTTACTTCTGCTTGTGTTGCTTCTTACAGTTCACAATGTATTGTTAAGGGTGACATAGATAAAGCAAGAAAATATTTAAAGAAAATGAAAAGCATTTTTGCTGATGACTTTTATATAGAATTACAGCCTTATAAAGTTTCTGAAAAAGGTTTACAGCAACTTGTAAATAAAACTCTGATTGAATTGTCAAGAGAACTTGGTATTAAATGTATTCTTACTTCTGATTCTCATAGAGGTAGGAAAGATGATTTTGAATCTTATTTAAAGATGCACGAAATAGCAAATCATGATGTAGATGAAATTGCAAGGACATATAAAGAAAGATATATGCCTACAGACAAAGAACTTTACACACGATTTGTTAACATGCACTCTGTTGATTTTAAGACAGAAGAGATGTGCAAGAAATTCGGTAAACAATGTATCAGAAACTTAAAAGAGATTGAAGATAAATGTGTTGATGATATGTTTGCTGACTTTGAAGAAATCTTACCCAAGTATTCAAAGGATAGTAAGTCACTATTAAAGAAACAGATAAAAGAAGGTCTTGAAAGAAGAGGTAAGTGGAAGAAAGAATATATAGACCGTATTAAACAGGAATATGATGTAATTGAAACCCTTGGTTTTCATGATTACTTCCTTATTGTTGCAGACTACGTAAACTGGGCAAAGGAACAGGGAATTACAGTTGGTCCTGGCAGAGGTAGTTGTTGTAACTGTCTTGTTGCTTATGCGTTGGGAATAACCGAAATAGACAGTTTAATGTTCGGTATGGACTTCCGTAGATTCTTAAGAAAAGATAAGAAGAAGTTGCCTAAACAATATTGGGCGTATGTGGTGAACTGTGCTAACAGGTGTGTAGCGTAATGCTATGCTATCGGTAGAAGTTAAATAAGGCTATATGCACGAATACGCTTCGTAAGAAAACCTAAAGTCCAGAAATGGATAGTTGGTAATACCGAGTTAAGTCGCAAGGAGTTTTTGTATGTTTAAGGTAATTCCAAATTTTAAAAACATTTGCGTTAATGAATGTGGTGATGTTTACAACAAGAAAACAGGAAGAAATTTGACACCTTACAAAAGTAACCAAGGATATTTGTATATTAAGTGTTCTGATGAAGGTGTAGTGAAAAGAATTGCAATTCACAGGGCGGTTGCTATGTTGTTTTGTGAAGGCTATGAAGAAGAACTTGTTGTTGACCACATTGACGGAAATAAAGAGAATAACTATTATAAAAATCTCCGTTGGGTAACACAAAAAGATAACATTAATAAAGGTTATGAACGAAGAAAAGATACACCTTTTAGAAATTATAATGTTATTGATTTGTATTACAAAGGTGAATTTATTAATTCTTTTTGGAGCGTAACAGATGCAAGTAAGTATGCTTCAAAGAAATATGGTTGTAGTTATTCTATGCTTGTTAAACATTACAAAAACAAAGAAGTTGAATTGCGAAAAATGTAACGACTATTCCGTAAGGAAGTACGCTGTGAGATAAGCACACAGCGGAAGTGCCACAACAGAATTTGATTCTGTAAGAGATAGTCTAATCCCCTAATAAATATCGGGAAACCGAGGGTATGAATGGATATTGACCTTGATTTTGAAACAGCAAGAAGACATGAAGTAATCGAGTATATCATAAATAAATATGAAGGACATACAGCAAGAATAGTTTCTTATGGTCTGTATAAAGTAGACAACCTTATAAATGATTTAGCAAAGGTTTGTGGATTGCCTACTGATAAAACTGTTGATGGTGAACAGAAAGCAAGTAATGAAAGAACAATAAAACAGATTAAATCACTTTGTAATAAATATCTTGATTCTGATTCCAATTTGGATTTGGATGCAATGTTGGAAGACAAAGAGATTCAGATGTATAACAAAGAGTATGATAACATATTTATTCATTTTAGTAAGTTGTATCAGAAAGTAAGATATATTGGTACACATGCCGCAGGTGTTGCTGTAACAGGTGGAGATATACTTGATTATACAGCTTTGAAAATGGATAAAGAAGGAAACGTTTACACCAATTATGATTTGAATGACATTGAAGCAATTGGAGTTATCAAGTTTGACATTCTTGGACTTCAAACAATGGAAGAGATTGGTGAGTTAAGAGAACTTACAGGTGTAACTGTTGACTATGACAAAGCAATTGAAGATAAAGATGTGCTTGAAGCATTTCATAAAGGAGATACGCAAGGCGTATTTCAGTTTGATAAGAAAACTGTTAGAAACATGTTGGTTGATATTAACTGTACAGACTTCAATGATGTTGTAGCCGCAAATGCAATGAATAGACCTGCCGCATTATCAACACACATGCCCGAACAGTACGCAGATAATAAGAGCAATATCGAAACTGCAAAAGAATTATTGTATTATGATTATACAAAAGAAACATACGGAACAATTATTTATCAAGAGCAAGTACAACAGATATGTGTTTATCTTGGTGGTATGGAATGGACAGATGCAGATAAGGTTATGAAAATGGATGGTTCAAAAGCAATGTCACCAGAGAAGCGTGAGAAGTTTAATCAGACAAAGAAAGAACTTCATGACATATTTGTAAAGGGTGCTATGTCAAATGGTTTTAAACGAGATGAAGCGGAGCAGATATTTAGTTCAGCAACCGACATGTATGGTTTTAACAAAGGTCATGCAGTTGGTTATGCACTACTTGCTGTAGAGGAAATGTTTTACAAGGTACATTATCCGTTGCATTTCTGGTTTGGTAAATTAAAGTATGCACCAAATGACGATACTTATTATAAGTGTTGCGTGTTAGCGGCAAAAGCAGGAAACGTTGTATTTCTTCCTCATATAAATTATTCTGATGTTAAAACAAGAATAAGAAAGGTTGAAGGAGAATATTGTTTACAACAAGGTCTTTCTGATATAAAAGGTATCGGTGAAAAAGCGGCACTTCAAATTGTAGAAGAAAGAAAGAAGAACGGTATATTTACTTCATATGATAATTTCTACGATAGAACACACTTTAAAGGAAGTGCAGTAAACATTGGTGTGTTATCAAAGTTAAAAGAATGTGGTGCGGCTACATTCGATAAAAAGGAATACATAAGTAGAGTAACGAAATATAACAGCACTTTATTATGTAGAGAGGTAAATTAAATGGAAGTTACACATGAATATGTTAATGGACATTATAAGATTTATGTAGATGGAAAGTTTTATTGTAACTGTGATGCAAATGAGTTAGAGGAAACAGAAAGAGAAATTCTGGAGGATGAGGATGAAAAAACAGACTACGGTTAAAGGTAGTAAACAACCTGTTAAAACGGAAAAGCAAATTTATTGGGAGCAATTTTCTGCAAGACTTATTGAAACGATTGAAAAGAAGAAGATGACAAGAACAGAGTTTGCAGAAAAAGTTGGTGTAACTTGTGTAAGTGTTACTCATTGGTTAAACGATGGGAGAATTCCAAGTGCATTTTATCTCAATAAGATGTGTGATGTGTTAAAGGTATCTGCTGATTATTTACTTGGTAGAAAGAAGGGTTGATAATGTCATTAATACAGGTTGGTATTGACAGTGGTTTTGTAGAACTTGGAGAAGGTAAAGGGATATTGATTATACATCCCAAGAGGGTAATTAATCCTGCTATACTTCAACAGTTGCTACAGGAGATGACAAAAAAAGGTTATGAAAGTAAAGACAAGATTGCTTTTAATCAACCGATTGTAATGGTGAAAAAAGAAAAACTTGATTTAACAGAGTTAGCGACAAAGTTATTTGCGTTATCTGGAAGATACGGTATTTATTTAAAAGTAGAAACATTTGTTGAAGAAAACGATATTCGGAACGGTGAAATTGGAATTGGTTTTGAATATAAAGGAAAGAGCATAGAAAAAAGATTTGATGTGGATATGCTTTGTTCTATGGAAAGAGATTATCTTACAGGTTGGCTTGAAGAAAGTTTACAGAAGATTGATTCAGAAGTAGAAGCAGAGAAATTTGATGTAGATGGAAAGCATGACATTTAAAAGGAGATAAAAGATGAAAATAATTAATCCAAGGGTTGAAATTTTGGATGATGTAAATGGAAGAGAAATGTTAAAAAGGATTGAAAAGATTGGAAGGGTTTGTTACAAGAGTGAGGATAAAATAACAGAGGAATCTTCAATTGCTTTTGTAACAAATATTCTTAAGAGTGGTCATGAGTCAGTAATCGAACATGAGAAAGTATCGGTAAGAGTTATTTGTGACAGAGGTGTTTCTCATGAAATTGTAAGACATAGACTTGCAAGTTATAGCCAAGAGAGTACAAGATACTGCAACTATTCAAAGGATAAGTTCGGAGGGGAACTTACATTCATTAAACCTTGTTTCTGGGATGAGGATAGTGATGAGTATGAAATTTGGAAAAACAACATGGCTACTGTTGAGGACACCTATAACAGTTTAATAGCCATTGGTGCTAAACCACAAGAAGCAAGAAGTGTTCTTCCCAACAGTTTGAAAACAGAAATTGTAATGACGATGAATCTTCGTGAGTGGAGGCTTTTCTTTAAATTGAGAACTTCTGAAAAGGCACATCCACAAATGAGAGAGGTTGCTTGTGTTATATTGGATGAGTTTAAGAGAACAATTCCAGTAATCTTTGACGATATAACAGTAAACGATGTTGTGGTTAAGAGGTAAATAAATGGAAGCAAATGTGTATCAAGATTTAGCGTCAAGAACAATAAACAAATCTAATTCGTCAGACCAAATGGAACATCATGCACTTCATGGTATGGTTGGTGAGATTGGTGAACTTCATTCTATTTATCAGAAACGTTATCAAGGACATATTGAAGATAATGAAGAAGAACATAGAAAGAAAGAAGTTGGCGATTTACTTTGGTTTGTTGCAGAATACTGTACAGCTAATGGTTGGGATTTATCAGAAGTAATGGAGTTAAATATAGAAAAACTTAAAAAGCGTTTCCCCGATGGGTTTGAAACGGATAAAAGCCTACATAGGGCAGAAGGAGATATATGAACAGAACAGAACTTGAAGATATGAGCAGAGTAGCAGGTAACGGAGAAAACTGTATTGAGTTTTTAAGAAACGCACCTGTAGCAACTGTAGCATTTAGTCAAGGAAAGTATGTTACAAAAATAAAAAGGCTTGCAGAGAAATATCCCGATGAGTGCGTTATTGTTGATGAAAACTATGATGGTTCAATAGTAGCACATGTTCCTACAAAGTGGATTAAAATTAGTCCTCCTAAACAAGTATCTGATGAGTTTAGAGAACAGGCAAGTCAGAGATTTAAAGAAATGCACGAAACAGGTCAGTTAAGGAAAAAGAAAAAGAGAAGGAGTAAGTAATGCCAAAGACAGACAAACAAGCCATAATAAAACTTTGTAACACTATAAATAAAAAAGAGGGCGAAGGAACTGTCTATACTCTTGATAGTAAACATGTAAACTTGAAAATAAATCGTTGGAGTACAGGCATTGAAGATTTGGATGAAATAATCGGTGGTGGTATGCCCGAAGGAAGGGTTGTTGAGATATACGGTCCAGAAAGTTCGGGAAAGACAACTCTACTGTATCACCTTATGGGTTTACATCCTGTTGCACTTGATGTTCCTGTTGAGGGAACTTTTGATGCAGAGAGAGCAAAAGTGTTTGGTAACAAACCGAAACAGTTACTTGTGTATCGTGCTAAATATGGTGAGGATGCGTTTAATAAAACTTTACAGTTTTGTAAAGCAGGTATTCCTATTATTGGAATTGATAGTGTACCTTCACTTGTTCCCAAGGAGGATGCAGAGAAGGTTTTAAAGTCTGCTGAAAAGGATAGTATTGAAGAACAAAGAATTGGTGGTACAGCAAGATTGCTTAATAAGTATTTACCGAGTATCGAAGAGGTAATTGAAGTGACAGGTACAACGGTTGTATTTATTAACCAAGTAAGAGATAAAATGAACGCTATGATGTTTGGAGAAAAGACAGATACTCCTGGCGGTCATAAATTAAAACACAGTGCAAGTTTGAGAATACAGGTTGCAAGAAAAGGTTGGATTGAAATTCCCAACAAGAATCCTAAAAACTCTGCAACAACAGAAAAAGTTGGATTGATTATGAAATGTAAGGTTGTTAAATCTAAAGTAAACAATCCAATGCAGGAATGTGAAATACCTTGTTTCTTTGATAGAGGTTTTGTTTCTTTTGATGATGTACCTATAATCAGAAAAGAACTTATGGAACAGAGAGCAAAACAGTTTGATAAGAGAAGGAAAAATGTTGAAGATGATTGGGAGGATGAGGATGAGTAAGAAAGTGGTTAAGAAAGATGCAAAAGAAGAAGTTGTTGATAACGTAAATCATCCCAAACATTATGAAGGTAGTTGTTCTATTGAATGTATTGAAGCAATGTTAGTTGCTTTTGGTGCAGAAGCTACATTTGATTTTTGTGTATGTAATGCTTTTAAATATCTGTGGAGATATAAGAATAAAAATGGTGAAGAAGATATTGAAAAAGCAAATTGGTACACAAATAAAGCAGAAAAGATTTTCAATGCTTTTTCGGTTAATAAACTTGTACACTTCGACAATTCAAAGATTGAAAAGGTTGCACTTCTTCGTGATTTGATTGTAGATAGGTTTATTGAACTTGATGCAAGTAAAGCAACGGAAGAAGAGTTTGAAGAGGAAGAGAAAGAACTTATTTTTTAACAATAGGGGGAGCAATCTCCCTTATAGCCCCTTCGCCAAATGGTAAGGCATCAGATTTTGGTTCTGATTATTGTAGGTTCGAGTCCTACAGGGGTTGTTCGTAATAATAAACAAGCCTAAAAGGAGTTTAAAATGGGAATAATTGACAGTATAAAAAAGAGTGCTTCACAAAATGGTAGTGTAATACAATCGGCAGAAGGAAGTCAGTTAGATACAATTCTGAATAAGATGTTTTATCTTGAAAAGAATATTGATGAGGAAACTAAATTTGTTCATGATGTAATGACAAGAGGTTTGGAGAGTCAAGAAAGAGTTGGTTTACATGCTTCTGCTATTATTGATAAAGGTGATAATAGTTTTTGTGTAAGACAACAGGTGTTAAGCCTTGTATATAAAATGTTACAGGGTGAACAGTTATCAGCCGATTTGAGAAGAATATTTGAAGAAGGTAATGCTGTTCATGAAAAGTGGCAGAGGTTGTTTATAAGAGCAGGATATGCAAAAGCAAAGACTTGTGATAGAACAAGATTTGATAAAGATTATATGTTGTCATACACTCCCGATTTGGTTGTACGTATTCCAGAGTTTTATGGTGGTGCAATGGTCGGTGAGATTAAGTCAATGAACTCTTTTAGTTTTCAGAAACAATATGAACATGTAAGTGGTTATAAGCAGTTACAGATTTACATGTATTTGTTGCAGAAAGCAAAAGGCAACTTGGATGACCCGAAAGATTTAGATTATAAAAAAGGTTTTACACTTCTTGACAGTAAGAACGACCAAAAGTTTAGAACTGTTGTGTATGACTTTGAACCCGAAACAGTAGCACCTTATGTTGATAGACTTGAAGACATTGCAATAGCATATGATAAGTTTGTGAATGAAGGTAAACCTCCGAAGAGGTTAAAAGGATGTGATAGTATTTCTTGTAAGCTGTGTAGTAAATGTCCTATGAGAAATGCTTGTTGGAATGTAGATAACGGTAGAACACCAATAGATAAAGAACAAAAGTGGTGGTAACATGAAAAAGAATTACATTAAATGTGGTGATTGTATGGAACTTATGAAAGAGTTACCTTCACATTGTATAGACATGATTGTTACTTCACCGTTCTATGCAACAAACAAAAAGACAGGTAAGAAGGGAACTCTTAAAAACATAAAAGTAAAAGAAGGTCAATACAATTATGCACGATATGATGTGTTTGTAGATAATATGAACACAGAACAGTATTGCGACTTTTCTATTAAACTGTTTAAATCTTTTGATAGAGTTTTAAATGAAAATGGATGTATTGCTTATAATATAAGTTACGGTCAAGATGGTGCTGATACAATGATAAAAGCAATACACTCTATTATCACAGAAACAAACTTTACTGTTGCAGATATAATTTGTTAGAAGAAGAAACAGGTACTTCCTAACATTAATAGTCCTAATAAGCTTACAAGAATATGTGAGTATGTATATGTACTTTGTAGAAAAGATGAGTTTTATACATTTAATTCAAATAAGTATGTAGTATCACATAGAAAGACAGGACAGAATAACTACAACAGTATTTATAATTTTATTGAAGCAAGAAATAATGATGGTAGTTGTCCACTAAACAAAGCAACTTACAGTAGTGAGTTGGTAGAAAAGATTTTACAGATATATGCACCTATAAGTTGGGGAGAAGATTGTGTTATACTTGACCCATTTAATGGTACAGGAACGACAGGAGTTGCTTGTAAGAAGTTAGGTATAAGTTATATCGGTTTTGAATTATCTAAAGAACAATGTAAATGGAGTATCGAAAGAATTAAAAACGTAACTAAAAATGCTCAATAAAGATTGAGAGGTAAAAGATGAACAACAAGGAAATAGTAATAGAACAGAAAGTTCCAACATGTCCTGTTTGTTCTGCATTAATGTGGAAACGTTATCAAGGCAAGGATTTATTCTTTGTCTGTAATGATGATTGTAACCATATATATAAAATGATTGGAGTGGGGCAAACTGAAAACGAGTTAATAGTAACAAATGGAGAGAAGAATAATGAAAAAGACAATAGCACTTGCTTTAGTGATGTGTGTGCTTTTATCCGTAACATTATCCAAAAGCTATTTCGTAACCGAAACAAAGATAAGTTTACCTTTGCCATGCCAAAAGGGGAATTGCCAAAGTATTTCATTTGTTGGGGAGGAAGATACAGATGAAGAAATAATATATTACTTTGCAGAAGAAGGATATAAAGTTCCAGTAATTCGTTTATCCTTTTATTATTCCTTAACGTTTAAAGAAATGGATTTGTTACAACAACTTGCAATGGAAGAAGCAAGGGGTGAAGATGCAAAAGGTCAAGCACTTGTAATGAGAGTTGTTATCAACAGAGCAATTAAGTGGAACAAATCCATTGAGGAAATAATATATGCAACAGGTCAATTTTCTACTTATGGTATAGGTAGTTATGTACCAAATGAAGCAAATAATGAAGCCATAGGAATGATTGTTGATGGTTGGGATGAAAGTGAAGGAGCATTATATTTCTGTGCTGATGGTTATAATGGTAAAGAACCACTGTTTAAATATGGAGGACATTATTTCAGTAAATGAGATATAAGAAGAATCCTAAAACAAGATTTGAATTATTTAAAATGATTCTTTTGTTGTGGTATACAGCAGAATCCGAAAATATAAAAGCGTTTGTTTATGATAAAAGTGAGAAATATAAACAAAGACAAAAACTTAAAAAGAAATACGAAGAGTATTTACAAATGTGGGAGAGCATAAGAATATGAGTATTAATGAAATTAAACAGGAACTTGCAAAGAAGCTTGCTAATATGAGTTTTGATGATTTTGAATCATTTAAACACGATTTAGATATTATGTATGCACATAAGCATCCTAAAGTTATGAGTGTTGATGAACATGGTTCAGTTTGGGTGAATATTCCTAATGCAATTGGAATGAAATAAAGTGGGGGTAAGTAAATGAAGTTAAAGAAAAATAAGCCTTGTTGGGAAAGACCGTATAAGTTTTATGTAATTGAAGTTAAGGACGGTAAGCCTTATTTAGTCGGTAAGAGAAAGTAGGGGTAAAGACAAATGAGCAACTTTGCATTTGAAATTAATCTGAATTATTGGACTTTCGGAATAGGAATATATAAAGATTCAAAGGTGTTTGCAATTCATATCCTTTGCTTTGTTTTCGGGATAGATAAGAGGAAATGGTAAATGACAGAAAATAAAGCTAATGAAATTTTAGAAAAAGTCAATCGTTGTCACAGAAGAATTGTTGATAGTTCATATTGTGAAAGAACCGATTGTGAAAAGTGTGATTGTTTTGTACTACCAAAAGATATTCAGACCGCAAGAGAAGTGCTTAAATTGAAAGGTGGTAAAACTGAATGAGTAAAACAATAAAACTTGTGATAGAGATAGATGAAGAGATTTACCAAGAAGCTGTGAACTCTGGTTATTTGCATCATTTATACGATGAAGATGTTGCTACTGCTGTATTAGAAGGTGTTCCGCTTGAAGAAGTTAGGACAGAGATAAACAATTTACCTCGTAGGCTGTATGAGGGTTACTTCCACTTTAAAGATGATGCTGTATTAAAGGTTATTGATAACATAGGCAAGAAGAGTGAGGAAGCAGAATGAGTGAAATACATTTTGAAGTTAAAGGTGATGTTGTTGTTAAATATACACCTGTACCCGAAATAGGAGGAAACTGTTACAAAACCGAAGTTGTGATGACTAAAGACATTTTTCAAGAGTGTTATGAAAAGTGGATTAAGTCACAGGAAAGTGAGAAATAAATGAAACGAAAGATTCTTGTATTTATTTGCAGACATATGACATTATGTCGATTCTTCCAAAAATTTGAATGGTTTAATCAAGCTACTTATAAAGAAGCAAGAGATATCATTGATGGAAAGTGAGGGAGCATGATAATCCTCAAATTGTTTGTTCTTTTCGGAATGTTGGTTGGAATAGCTACATATCTATTGCTCAAATTTATTGAGTGGCTTACAAATTGAGAAAGTGAGAGAATATGAAATTCTATCGAAAAGATTTTTATATAACTAAAAATTGGATAACAATAATTCCTACTGTAGAAATACTTATTGATGAGATGAGATATATTAAGTCCAACATAACAATAGAGATTAATTGGTTGGTATTCCATGTTCGTTTTATGTGGATGGAAAGTGAGGACTAAATGAAACACGTTATAGTAGTTGACGATGAAATGCTTTCTAACTTTAGAATTGATGATTGTGGAAAAACTCTTGTGGTAAAAGATAAAGTAGGTGCTGAAAGAGCATTTAATTTAATACCACTTGCAAAACCTTTAGTAATAAATGGGGATGGAGAGAAAGCATATTTAACACAAGGACACATTGATTGTTTAATTGATTATGAAAGAAGTCAAGCAATAGAAAGAGCAATCAATAGTTTTAACTATCTTATCAAATACGATGGTGGAGAAATAAAATGAATAAAATTGTAATCGGTATAGACCAATCGTATAAAAATACTGGCGTAACTGTAAACATAAACAACGGTGAGAAATTAAAAGTAAGAAACATATACACCGATTGTTACGAAAATAATTCTATTAAAAGAAGTGTTGTAAGAAAGACGCTTTTTAATCTTATAAGTGTTATTAAGATTGCATATCCAAAAGCAGAGGTTGTTTGTATCATAGAACGTATAAGATTAAAGAGCCAAGGTTTCTTGAATATAAATTACATTAAAGGAATTGGAGCATTAAATGCTTTAATAGTTGATGTAATGTATAACAATGGGATAGAAACTTATTCTGTTGATACAAGAGCATGGAAGTCTGCTATTGTTGGTACAAGCAAACCAATGGAAAATAAATATGGTTTACCACCAGAGAAATATCCTACAATACTTTGGAATGTTAAAAACGGTAGAAAGAAAGATATTATCAACTATGATGTTGGTAAAAAGAAAAAAGGTGTGATAACAAATAAAAAAGGAGAACGCTATATGTACGATGATGATAAGTCAGATAGTATAGCAATTTCTTTTTATGGTTTCTTACCTGCTAAAAGACAAAAACTTGAAAAGGAGAATTAAGAAATGGGATTTTTCAGCAAAAAGAAAGAAGAGTCGGTTAACGTAAGAGATGCGTTTACTGTAACTACTCATAGAGTTAAGCAGTACAATTCAACCTCAAAGACAGTTGTATGTGTAAATGGTGTTCCTGTATGTATTGTTGATGGAGTAGGAAAGACATTATCAAATGTTGTTTCTTATTTACAGGGCAATACTACAATAGAAATAAATGATGGAGCAATTAAGAAAGCTTTGGATGAAGTTATGGGGATAAATAAATGACAAAAGTTACGCTTGAAGTTACGGATGAACAGTTGCAAAAACTTGACTATATTGGTGTACTTAATGTAAATATGGCAGGAGTGCTTTATAACAAAATAACAATATCTTCTGATGCAGATACAGAACAAAATGATACTTGTGATGTAATAGATATTTCTGGTGCAAAAACTGTTGGTGATATGTTACAAATTGCTTTTCCTAATTCATTTGTAGGAAGTTCAGAAACAGAAGAAGGACAAGTGGTGGAATATTATATGAAAATTGATGGGGAAGAAGAAATTATTCTTGACCCCGAATTTTGGAACGCATCATATATGGAAAAGAGGAACGCTAAATGAATGTATTAAATGGAATTGCGTTATCGTTAGCTATTGCTTCTTTTGTTGTAAGCATATGTAATTTGATAAGAACTGTAAGAAAGTATGGAAAGGGTAAATAAATGTCTAATGTACATATAGGTGAAGAGGTTTCACTTAATGCAAAAGTTATAACTATATCTGCAAGTGGTAATCCTGTCATTGAGTTTAAGAGTGGTATAAGGGTATTAGTAAGAGAAAGTGATTTAAACGAAGCACATCCGTATAAAGAACCTGTTAAAGAAAATGGAGGGTGATATGATGTTTTACATGGGGTTGCTTTCTGGAACATTAATAGGGTTTGTTGCAGGAGTTGTATTTACTGTGTATATTGATAGAACACCAAAGGGGTGAGTAAATGAGAAACGGTGATGCAATTATGAAAGCACTTGGAATAAGCGAGTTTGAAGTTAATTATGAGGAAAATATTGTTGTAATTGAAAAACCCGATAATAAGAAATGTAGAGGAAGTTTTGAATATCAACTTTATTTCACCGAAGAATGGTGGCAGAGAGAATATAAGGGTAAAAATATATGAAGAAAATTAAACTTTTTTCGGTAAAAAAGAAGATGATGATAGAGGGTAGCGAAGCTGAACCGTATTTCAAATTCTATTTAGTCTTAAGTAAAGAATACATTTTTACGTTTTTAATTGAAAGTCCTAATCTTGCTTGTAGCGATAGACACCCTATAAAGTTAATTAAGCATTGGTTGATGGAATTTGAACATGAATACGTTAAATATCTGCGTAGATATGAGAGGGCAACAACTGCTTTGAGTAAGTTATACAATAAAGGAAAACGAGAGTATTTGTATCATGATGCAGGTATGAATTGCAAAATATACCAATGCTTAACTTGTGGACATACGCTTAAAGAGTATGATAATTTTTGTTCTCATTGTGGTGCAGATATGAGAGATGATAAAGCAAACGACCAAGGGGATAGTGTCGAAATGTAAATTTGTTGAAGTGTACAAAAGGAGGTAAGCATGAATAAGTATCAATCATATTTAACGTTATTGGGTTTTATTTCAGAACAGTGTAATGGAGATAAGGATAAAGAATGGATGTTAACAGAAGCACTTGATACACTGTACACAAAAGAAGAACCTGTAGATAGAAATAGAGAACCTTTAATTACTAAAGATATTCTGGATGATTGTAAATAAAAATGGGTGCAATTCAAAACAATTCTATGTGTGTTAAATAATTTTACGTAAAATATATTTGAATTGCACTCACATAAAGTGAAGCATGTTCACAAAAGAAAAGAAAGTACCAAAGAAAAGAAATTTATATTGACTATATGTATAATATATTATATAATATAAGAGTGTTAAACAAACACATACAATCAAATATGTTGTACAAAACAATATGTAAATTTCTTGAATGAAATAAATTGTAGGAGGTGACAATGGTAAAGTTTGAAGGTTGTCCTTGGATTTATTTTTCAGACATTGAGAAAATAAATTACCTACAACGAAAAATAATTCTGTGTAGTATAATTTATTACAACATGGATGAATCAATAATTCCCGATAAACAATTTGATGAAGAAGCAAAACAACTTGTTAAACTTCAAAAGGAAAACAAAAAGGATTTGCACAGGTCAGAATATTATTACTGTATGAAAGATTTTGACGGAACAACAGGATTTGATTTGTATGGTCGTTTGAAAGAACATGATAAAGTTTATTTAACACACATTGCACAATATGTTTTAAGACTTTACAAACAAAAGAAAGGGTAAGAAAACAAATGAGCGAAATTAAAATGAGAGTGAATTACAAACCAGAAACAGTATGTTCTAATTGTGGTATGAAATATAAAAATACCCCAACAATGTATGACATAATGATTTTTGGTGAAGTAAAACACATTTGTTATGATTGTGTTGATAAGTTGTTTCATAAAACATTATCAGCAGAAATTGCTTTTCAGAATAAAGTAAAAAGCAAAGAAGATATGGCAAGAATTACACGCAATAAAATGTTAAAAGAACAAAAACAGTAAAAACGATTTGAGCAAATGCTATTCAATCATGTAAAAAGGATAAAAGATTATGCCAAAGAGAAGCACGAAATTTTATCGTAAAAACGAAGAAGAGGTTATGAAAGCTTTAGGGTTGAAACCAACAAAGAACTCTGGAGCAGGTTGGATAGAAAAAGAAGATGGACAAAATGATTACATTATCTGTCAACTTAAATCAACCGACAACCAAAGTATTAGTGTTAAACAAAAAGATATAAGGATTTTGGAAAGCAATGCAAATGTAAGTCATAAAATACCGATATTTGCAATTCAGTTTTTAAATACAGGTGAAGTATGGCTTATGGCAAAACCCGAAGATTTTACAGAGGTTGCCAAATACATTGAAACAGGTGAGTGTGAAAAACCTCAATGTATCGAACTTGAAGATATACCTGTTCCGAAACCAAAGAAAGTAATTGCTTCAAGTGCAAATGCAAGAGAGCAATTCAGAGCAGAACAAAATAAAAAGTACGATAAAACAAAATCGGCACTATAAAGGAGAAAGACAAAATGAAGAAAATTAAAATCAGAGAAGTTGTAGGTTACAACGGACACAATGTTAAAGCAAATGGTATTGTTTTACTCAACCTAAAAGCAATGTATTCTGAACTTGTTAAAACGATACAGGTTTTACAGTTGCTTAACAACGATGTGAAAATTTCAGTTGTAAAGGGTAAGAGTGAAGAGTCACTTGGAATGTTTAGAGTAAAGAACGTAAACATTTCCGATGATGGTGAAAGCATACTTAAGTTTGAAACACTTGCAGAAGCCGCTGAAATGGATGTGATAAATTCACTTGTTGGAAAAGAGGGTGAGTTTGTTATAAATATGTTTGCAGAAGTTGATTTGGAAGATGACGAAGCAGACGAAGATGAAGATGTTGATGATAACAATGAAGATGATGATGAAGAAATTTCTGATGAAGATTGGGATGAAGTAACTAATGGAGATTGGGGTGATGACGATGAGTGATAATTCATTTAATGAATTAGCAAGTGCAGAGGTTAACACCTCAAAAGAACTTGTTATTTCTGAAAGAACAAAAGGTGGTTATACTATCGGTCAGAGAATTTTAGTGCAGGACGGTAAGAAAACCCTTGGTGTATTCCTTAAAGGAGCAATATACGTTAAAGGTGTAGACGAACTGATTAATGTAAGAGATGCACTTAATCTGGCAATAAGTAGGATAGAAAATAAATAAAAAATATTTTTACCAAAAGTATTGACAAGAGTTTTAAAAGTAGTATAATGAACTCATAACAAACAAACATGATTGTAAACGAATTGAAAAAGGATATAACACAATGAATGTGTTTATCATAGTTAAAAAAGCCACAGTTTAAAAACAATAAAATAATGGAGGAAAAAACAAATGGCAAAGACTTGGACTATCAGAGAAGCGTATGAAGCAATTAAGGCAGGTGATAAGGATGCAATCGCAGACTTTGGAAAGAGATTTCCCCTTGTAACCACAGCACTTGCACAGGCAGGACACAATGAGGGTCTTGATGCGTTTATGAACGCACTTCCCGACAGAGTAACCACCAGAACCGTTGAGATGGTACTTAAGGAGGGTGTACAGCCTGTCGATGAGGATGAGGTTGAGGAAGAAGCACCTGTTAAGGACAACAAGAAGTCTGATAAGAAGTCAGCAAAGGCAGAGAAGCCTTCCAAGAAGGGAAAGAAAGCAGACCCCGAACCCGAAGAGGATGAGGATGACGAGGAAGTAGAAGAGGATGATGAGGTTGTTGAGGAAGAGGAAGTCGAAGAGATTGATTATTCTTCCATGAACGCTGTTGAACTCTTCAAGGAGTGCAAGAAGAGAAAGCTTAAGGTAGAACCCAAGCAGAAAGCTTCTGTTTACATTAAGGCACTTAAGGCTGATGATGAAGCAAATGCTTCTGATGAGGATGCAGATGAGGATTGGGATGACGAAGAGGAAGAGGTAGAAGAGAAGCCTACCAAGAAGTCAGCAAAGACCGCAAAGGCAACCAAGTCTGCAAAGTCAGCAAAGAAGTCAAAGGCTGATGATGACGATGATGAGTGGGATATTTGATTAGAGTTTAGTCAATATATGAACCTACCAATTAGTTAAAGTTAACAAGGCTATCTGTTGTAACGATGGGTAGCCTTGTTTGTTAAAAAGGGTAAGAAAACATGATAACAAAAAGAATAAAAACGGAGGATATTCCTCTTAAACAAAAAGGTTATGACCGTAAAAAAGGAAAAGGGATTGAAAAGGTTGTTGACAACTTTATGAAGTCCACAGCAAACAGCGTTGAAGTAATTGATGATGAGAACCTCTGGGATAATTCAAATAACTTTAGAAGAGGTTTTCAGAGATATTTAAACACCCACGATATCACAGCCATTGCTGTAACGATTAGAGGGGATAGAGTATTTCTTATAAAGGAGTGATATATGGCAAATAAAACACTGCTTGAACGCATGTATGAAGAAGATATTGAATTAACAATTAATAAGCCGTTTGGTGGACAAATGTATATAACGGCTTCGAAATACAATAAAATAGGAATTGGGTTTCATAACAGGAAAGAACTAACCATGTCACAGTTAAAAGTAGGAGATGAGTTTTTACCGATTGTTATTGATAACCTAATAACCGATTTACTTATACAAATCTCAAAAAAGGAAAAGGGTAATGAAAGTCAAAGAGATACTTAATATGGATTATTCTAATCCACAGCACAAAGATATTATGCAGAAGAAATTAAGAGGTATTAAACCTTTTAGAGAAATTCCTGTCAACGAAGAAATTCAATTAGAGAGTCTTGAAAAGTACGTTGGTTTAGTACAACGAAAGTACGCATTACAGACAGACAACATTGTTTTGGTTGCTGTACCGAAAGAACCCAATGTATATTCAGTGACAGTAAGAAATACCGCTTCAAATGAATACCTTACCTTTATTTACGGTAAAACCATTTACGAAGTGTTTGTTAAAATATCAATCTTATATTACGCTTTAACAAAAAGCGGTAAAGAATTTCCTTTAGCAGATTGGGAAGGTCAGAAAAGGCGTAGAGCAGAGAAGTTAAAGGAAAGAGAGGGTTATAATTAATGGTATTAAGATTTTATACCGATGGAGCGTGTAGCGGTAATGGTAAAGAAGATGCAGTTGGAGGATGGGGAGTAGTTGTTTGTTTACCGAAAAAGCAGATAAAAATATCTGGTGGAGAAAAGGCAACAACTAATAACCGTATGGAACTCACAGCAGTATTGAAAGCGTTGTCGTGGTACACCAAAAATAAATCAGAACAGGAATACAAGATTGACAAAGTTGAAGTGTATAGTGATAGCAGTTATGTTATAAATTCTGTAAATCAAAATTGGTTGTATTTCTGGAAAAGGAACGGTTTTATTAGTTCAAAGGGAGAAGCCGTTAAGAATAAAGATTTGTGGTTGAAGTTAATCAGTAAATTAAACAAGTTTAAAAGTGAGGGTGTAAAAGTAGAGTTAATAAAAGTAAAAGGACATGACGGTGTAGCACTTAATGAATTGGTTGATGGCTTGGCTAAATCAGCCGTTAACAGAATCGTGGGTAAGGAGTAGATATGACAGATTTAGAAAATTATAGCATAAAGATACTCGATAAAGAGTTTGAGGGAGATGTTTCCAAAGAAGTTTTTATGGAAGCCGTTAAGTGGTTAGCAACCCATGTTTATAATAGTCCTTCTTATTCTAAAAACATATCGGTACAGGTCAACAAAAGTACAAAAGAGATAGAAAAACTTGTCAGACAGAAGAAAACAGGCAAGGTAATAAAAGCGAAGCAGACAAGAACGGTATTTACAGTTTCCTTGTATTGCGTAAGAAGTTTAAAAGATGCAATTGATGAACATTGTAAGAATTGCAAACAGTTACATACAATATTCTACATGGCAGGAGATTGCAATTGTAATGAGTGCAAGATGAATGTGTTTAAGAATAAAATGGAACACGATTTAAAAGGTCTTGCAGACGGATTAAGAAAAGAGTTTGAAAAAGAAGATGAGTAATAACAAGCCGCTTCTTTCGTGTAACTATTAACTTATAATTTTATAGATTTGAACGTGTTTATACTTACAGACCTCAAAGGTCGTGCAACCTTGAAAGAAGCGGCTTTATATAAGGGAGAAATGATGGGTAAACTTAAAGAAGTTGAAAACCAGTTGAAGATTGTTACAAACATTAATGAGATTGATGAGCAGATAATTTCACACCAGAAAGAGATAATTGATGCTTTAAAGGAACAGGTTAGTTTGTTAAAGAAAGAGATTGAGATATACAAAACATTAATTGATGCTTATAAGAAAGCGATTGGTGATTTTAAATGATAGCAAAAATATTAAAAAGAAAGTTTGCAAAGCTTCTTTCAATTAAAACAGTAATTGTTGCAATCAACTTATTGTTTGTTCTGGGAGTTATAGCAACATTACTTTTTACCGATATAGATGATGTTCTTAAGTGTTTAGCATTTTTGGTTGCATTTATTATTTATAAGGTGGCAGATAACTTTATAGATGAGATAATCAAAGAGAAGAGTAAGATTGTAACACCAAAGAGAAGATTTACACATAAGAACGATGATACAGGAGCAATTGAGATAAGAAAAGAAGATTTTCAGCAAGCAATTATTTACCTGTATGATTTGGAAAATAAAATAGGGATTTAGGAAGGTGACTTACCCCACCTTCCTCATCTGGGGAGAGCGTAAGTCCTTGTAACCGTTTATCGGTAATAATAAGGCTATCTCCCCATTGTTTTATTTATATGGTTTAAAATCCTCTTACTACTAAAAACTCCCACTACTCAAAATTCCTCCTACTACTGTATTAGCTTGGTGGAACAATACAAAAGCATTACAATAAATAAATAGAGAGTACATTCTGTGAGAACATAATAATCACTTTGTTTTTGCCATGACAAAGAATCCCCTTTGGTATTTATCACATCAATTTATCCGCAGAATGTACTTTCTATTTATTTGTTGAGTGTAACACATGTAACGTGTACCGTGTGGTGGCGTATACATAATGCGAAATAATATAGTAAATAAGTAAGTACGTATGTACGTGTGTATGCGTATACGTATATGGGGTACAAAACCGAATCCGAATTTTCAGAATTGTCAGAATATTCAGACAACTCACCAAATTGTCAGACAATTCAGACAGCTTTCGGAGTTGTGTATGAATCACACATGTTTCTTTTAAATTGTCTAAAAACCATCCCAAAATCGGTAAAATAACATTTAATTGTCAGACAATTCTGATTATCAGAAAATTCAATCCATTGTCAATACAGAAACCGAAAAATTTGTAAATTGTCAGACATGGGAAAGTTGACAATAACCAATGAAAAATTTGGTGAAAATTTTAAGTTGCATTTTCTTTTGTTGTGATATACAATGTCAAGATTTTATTTCCGTGAAAAAAACTTTTTGAAAATTTTTTAAAATAGTTGTTGACAATAACAACAGGTGGGTGTAATATGATACTTGCAAGGTATCATTAACAGGTTGTTGGTGGTAGAATTGCAAACCGCACATTGAAAACAAAATATTGAAAAGAGGTTGACAAAATGAAAAGAACTGAAAAGTACCCCGAAACAGAAACATTCCATTATCACAACCAGAATCCGCATAACCGTATTACAGGTGATTGCGTGTATCGTGCAATCAGTTATGCAACAGGAGTTCCATACAATGACATTGTTTTGGAAATTGCATATAGACAGATTGAAACAGGCTATTGCAAGGATGATAAAAGAACGTTTGAAGCAATTCTGGAAAAGTATGGGTGGAAGAAAATGCCACAACCCCGACATATTGACGGTACAAAGTATACTGTAAAAGAATTTGTTGACAAATACAAAACAGGCACTTATATTATTAATATGGCACACCATTTGTCAGTTGTTGAGAACGGTAAAAACGTTGATATATGGGATTGTGTAAAACATGGTGGTTGTGTTGGAAACTACTACGTAAAAGAGTAAATAAACGGTGTACAGGGATTATGAAACTAATACAGTTTATCCATAATCCCTGTAAATAAACAGGAGGTAAACGGAATGGAAAAGAAAATCAAAGAACAAATAGATACAACAAAGAAAATGATTGATTGTGCGGAAAGATTGATTGAAGAAATTGAAAGTGAAATAGTAAGATTGTACAACATGAAAGATAAAACACCACAGCAGAAAGCACAATTAACATTGTTGTATCATTTAGCAAACATTTATGATGATACATTGTAAATGGAGGGGTGAAAAATGAAACTTGAAAAAGTAAACAAAGAGTTATACGCAACAAAAGGTACAAAGTATGTTTTACGGAAGAGTGCCAGAATATATCCTCCAAAGGGAATACGAAAAGTTTGGAAATTATATTGTGACGGTAACTATATCGGATGCCCCGAAACTATAGCAGATGCAAATAAGATGATAAAACAGCATGAAGAATATCTGGAGAAAGAACAAATGGATAATGAATACATAAAGAGTGTTGATAAACTGTTGGAATGTAACGATTATAGAGAGAAAGACAACGACAAACGTTTAGATAAGCTGTTAGATGATTTAAAGAATCATATTTCAAATTGTGGTAGTTGTAATAGTGCTGTTGGTTTCTGTAGACAGTTTCTACATGACGTTGAATATTATGAACAGCAAAATGCACATTGTGGAGAGATACGCAGGAATTTAATGGAACTGAAAATAAAGTTTGAAGGTATGGAGGAAAAATAAATGAGTGTAAAAAATCCCTGTAAAGGATGCATTTATTTTAAAGTGTGCGGAGAAAATACAAGAGTAAAACCGTGTGACGGAAGAACAACAAAGACCGATAAAAAGAGGGAAAATAAAAATAAAAAATATTTTTAAAAAAGTAGTTGACAACAACAAAACGCTATGATATATTGAGTACAACAAAGATGATTACAGTTTAAAACAAACTAACGTAGTCATTAAAACAGAGATGATAAACGGAGGATGAAAACATGTTGTACAGCGAATTTGTTGAAAATACAGGATGCAAGGAAACAGAGTATAACTACAGAGTGTATAAATCATTAGAAGCACTTTATATGGAGAACGATAAACTCACAAAGCAGGATATTTACAACACAGGTAAGAAATTAGTTGATAACAGCAAATCAGAAGAACAGATTGAGTTTGAAAACGAAATAAAGAAAAGGATTGAAGAATACAGAAACGACATAGAGTTTTACACTGAAAGAATCAATACATATAGTTGGTATATGGGAATTGCAACAGAAGAGGAAAAGAAAGCATACAAAGACGAAATAAAGAGATACAAAGAACTGATAAGAAAAGCAAAGCAGGAAATGAAAAAGTCCAAATGGGTTTTATCAATGTCGAATTAAAAAAAATAAAAAAAAGTTGTTGACAGTAACAAAATAGTATGATATATTAAATACAACAAAACAAATAAAACCTATGGAGGGAAATAAAATGAGATTGTACACTTATAGAAATCGTAGAAATGAAAATAAGTTTATACAGGTAAAAAGAACAAACTGTGGTCATTATTATATCAGACAGTATATGGAATGGATAAAGGATGAAAACGGACAGGATAAAGTGATTAGAAATTATATCGGGAAACCTAAAGGACAGTTTAGCAGGATAACAAGAAAGTATATTTTAAATGATTTATTGGATGATTATGATTTTTTGTTTGCATCAAAAGAAGTAGATTGAAAATTGGAGGTAAACACGATGAGGGAAATTACAAGAATTGAAAAGGTTTATGATTTTGACGAATTATCTGATACAGCAAAAGAAAACGCAAGAATGAAATATTGTGAGGATTTTCGTGAATCGGAAATGCTAAGTGAAAGTATAGAAGACACATTAAAAGTTGATTTTCCGAATAGCAAATTAGAAGTACAATATAGTCTTTCATCTTGTCAAGGTGACGGATTAAATATATACGGAACTTTTGCTATATTCGATATAATCCGTTTTATCAAAGAAAAGCACGAAGACTATAATGAGTTATTTAACAAGCAGGAAAAGCGTTTTGCTGATTATCTGGAAAAGCAGGATATAGAAATAATAAACCGTGAAAACAGAGATTATTGTTATTATATCAGTAAAGCCGATGATATAAGATATTATGTTGAAATGGAAATGGAGGGAAACTATTATAGGGATATACCGTATAATACCATTGAGTGTATAGCAAACATGTTTAATGATTGTTTTAAAAAGTATTGTAAAGAAATGGAGGATGACGGATATAGTTTCTTTTACGAAGTAGAAGATGATGAAATAAAAGATATCTGGGAAGTAAACGAATATTTAGGTTGGAGTGAAAACGGAAGTCCTATATACCAGTAAAAATATTTTTCAAAAAAAAGTGTTGACAATAACAAAATGGAGGTAAATTGAATGAAGGTAGCAAAAACAATAACAAGACTTTATGTAGTAGAAAATAACAAAAATACAGTATGTGCGGAGATTGTAAATGGGTGCGGATGTGGGTTTGAAAGTTTAATAAGAATCAGACCGAAATATCAGTATGATAGAGATATTTTCGCAAAGTGTATGTTTCACGCAGGTATTAAATGGGATGCGGTTTTGCATAACATACAAACACACGAAAACTATATGGAAGAAAGCTATAAAAGAGGTTATTTGTGGGGGTATGAACAATACGCAATTGTAACCGATGAAATAATTGATTAAACGGAGGGATAATAAATGGATAATGAAAAAGAGATGACAAATGAGCAGTTTTGGAAAGAATGTTGTATTTACATGCTAACAGGTTTTATAGCATTGTTTGTAGCTTTTATATGGGATAGAAATACATCTTTGTATCCAGAAACCTGTAAAGTTGCAAATGTAGAGGAATACGGAGAAAATTACCTTGTAGAGTTTATCACAAGTAATGGAAATGTATTTGAATACATAGCAGAAGACGGAGATATACACACAGGAGAGTTATACAGCGTATTGATGGATAACAACCATACAAGTGCTGTTAAAGATGACAAAATAATTAAAATAAAGTATTGCAATTAGTAAAATAGTTTGGTATAATGTAACTGTAAACAAAAAATGATTGTTTGTGAGTCTTTCAGACTAACCACAAACAGAAATGAGGTGAAAAATGTCAAGTTGTAGTTTTGAAGTAACAAAAGGTTATGAAGAAATAGTAAGAAAGTTAAATGATGATTTAAAATATCATAAAAACAATCTGGAATTACTTGAAAAAGTAGAAATAAAGCGTAAGAAAGACGGAACGCATTTTCAGAACAAAAACCAGACTTTTGTAAATGGAAAGATTATAATTAAATCATATAACGATTATAATCATCCTACTTTTCAAGTTTCTGGATACACAAGTGACGGAAATTTTAACACTTACGAATTCGATGCTTATATGTATGTAGATGACATGAAAGCTAAAAATCCAGAAGATGAAAGAATAAAGGATTTAAAAAGTAGTGAAGGTTTCTGGAGAACAACTTATTTACTCAATACTGATGAAATTATCGAAAAGATAGAATCAGAAAAAGAAAAGCAAAAGAAATACATTGAGAACTACGAAAAACAGATAAGTGCTAGTAAACAGGTTTTTGATGAAGTAGCGGAAAAGTTAGATTTAGTTAAACTTGCAATAGTAAGAAACTGTAAAGAATTGAGAGATAATCCAGTTTTTCGTTGTAGTTTGGAATATGCACTTGTAAACTACGTTAGAACAGAAATAAGCTAAACAAAACACATAAAACACTTAAAAACAACAAAATGGAGGAAAAATAAATGAGAAAAACAGCAAATACAAAGAATACAAAGAAGGTAACTGCAAATAAGTCTGTAAAAGCCGCTAAAACGGTCAAGAAGCCTACAAAGAAGACAACAGCGGTAAAAAGTACCAAAAAGAACGTAAAGCCTGTTAAAACGGCAAATAAGACGGTTAAAAAGGCAATTCCCGATAAAGTGTATGAAGTAAGAAAAGATTTTCTGAAAGCATACGGTTATAACACTGTATCAGAGTTTGCACAGGCTATTGGAGATGATATAGCAAATACCACAAAGGTATTACAGGGAAAACAGAATCCTAACATTGAAAAGATGATTAAATATGCGGTATTTCTCAATGCAGGTTTGGGAGATATAATCAATCTGTTTTATCCCGAATCTATGAAGTATTATAAGGAAAATCACAACAAAAAGAGAAAGTAAAAGTAAATACAGATACCAATAGGAAAACGGCAGTAAATGCCGTTTTTCCTTGTTTCTGGGATATGTTAAAAATTCCTTTTACTACTCTTTAATTTTCCTTCTACTACTCAAAATTCCTCCTACTGTGCAAAATTCCGTCTACTACGAAAAATTTCTCCTACTACTTTTCAAAATTCATCCTACTACTAAAAATTCTTCCTACTACACTAAAAACAGTACAGGAACGATGAAAAGTATATAAATAATGCTGTATTTATATATCTATGTAATAAAGCATACGTAAAACGCTCAAATTTGCCTCAAAATGGCGTTTTTATTGTGTAGGTATATAAATATACCATTAATGGTACAAAATGCGAAAATGAGCCGAATTTGAGCGTTATACGACATAATGCGAATATGACATAATGCGAATACAGAAACAACGTAAAAAGAAAGTACGTAGGAAGAACGGATGCCGCCCGACCGCCCACGCCGACCGCCCCGACAATTTTCTGACAATTCGCATAATTGTGTGTGAAAATGAGTACAATTCACCGAGTTTTCAGAATATTCTGACAATTTAACGAAAATGAGCAAATTGTCTGACAATTTACAGGATGCCCGATAAAATACCGTTTGTTATTAAAAACAGGGATAGAAAATAACATAACAGCAAATATTTTATTTTATCGGATGCCAGAAACGGAAAATAGCAATATTTGAGAATTGTATAGTCAATTTGATTAATTGTGTAAAAATTTAAATATCCCGAAAATACCAGAGAACGGAAAAACTTAAATTTTTACACAATTAAAACAAATTGAAAACAATTTAATCTATTTTCTGTAAATAAGCTGTTTTAAGTGCCAGAAAATACCACTTGTTAAAAATAACCAAAAACAATGATATTTTTTCTATATGTCAATTTTACGATTTTTCTTGACATTTTAGATATGCCCTTAAAACGCTCAAAAACGCCCCAAATTTGAATTTTACCCTTTTAATGATAACTTTATCGAAAAAGTCTTTGTTCGACCCTTAATGGGCAAAATCGCTTAACCATGCGGTTTGTAGGGTATGACAAAACCGAACAAACTTTTAATATTTTGTAAATTTTGAAAAAATCTATTGTAAATCATTGTTTTTGTATATCTTAACCAACGTTTTATTATTTTCGTTGTGCAATATTAAACAATATATGTAAAAATGCCGTGTTTATCTGTTTTGTGTGCGTTTCTTCCTAATAATGGAAAATAGAAAAAGATTTTTGAAAAATATTTTAAAAAGTTGTTGCAATCAACAAATATATTTGATATAGTTAGCACAACAAAACAAACCACACTAAACGGAGGTTTTAAACATGACAAAAACAGAGTTCAAACAGTTAGCACAAATAGTATTAAAAAATGAATACGGTTTTACCGCACCTTTAAAAGACATAGTTTTGTTAGAGGGTGATGGAAACGGAAACTACGTATTATTTGAAGTTAACGGTCACGAATACAGATACAATAACGGAGTAGTAGAAAAGCGGAGTTGAAAACAGGAGGTAAAACAATATGATGAAAACAAGTACAAACAAAACAGCCAGAAACATTTATGAAAGATTTTTTAACAGTGAAACTTATAACGTTGTGGATGCATACAAGACAAAATGTAGTGATTATAAAATATCGGCTGAAAATGATATAAAAGCGGAGATGTTTAAAAATAATGGATATGCATACAAGATAATATCCGCTAATGGTTTCATGTTTACATGTGGCTATTTATACCGCAACGAAAATAATGATTTGATACTTGTTTATCACTCAAAAACACGCCGTGATGAAATATTAGTTGATACCGATATAAACGGATTTTTAGTAAATTGGAGGGCGTAAAAATGGCAAACACGCAATATATAACAAGTTTTGTAAATGAATAATGAAACTGTATTTAAAAAAATCAGCTAAAAACAGCTAACGATTTTTAACAGGAGGGAAAACGACATGACGGAAAATAGAAACCTGTACAAAGACACTTATAACACGCCCTACCAGTCAAACGGTGCATATATACTGTTTTATAAAAATGACCGTAAAAACAGCAAAATATTATTTGATATGAGTATTAATCACTTAATCGCAAAAACTAAAGATAAAAAAGTATCAGATGAAAGTATTCTTAATCAGCTTATAACAGCACTTGAAAAGATTGTATATGAGTGCAAACCAAATGGAAAATATATTCGTTATCATGCTTGTATTGATACTTGGAAAAAAGCGGATTATATAAATGCAATGGGTGAAACTTTTCATGATACCGAATATTGTTTCTATACAATGTCAAATTGTAGACATGATATAGAAACTATCATTAATAATCTATATGATATTTTCGCCCTTATATATCCTTATAACACGTTATCAAAAAAGACTATTTTCGCAAATACAAGTATTAACCATTATATTAATAAATGGTATGAATAAAGACCATAAACGCCCCATATTTGCACCGAAATATAATAAGTGTATAGAAATACATTAAAAGTATAAAATGTAAATATGGGGCAAAATAGGAGGTTTAAAAGTATGTTTCATATAATAGACTATGAAAGAATAAGTAGAAAAAGTAATGGTAGTTTAAAGGGATATTTAAAAAGTATATGTTTTTATTACAAGTGTTTCTTTAATACTGTAAAAAGATATGGAATAATAAAAGCTGTTATATTATACAGTGAGTGATAAAATAAATAATAAGTGTGATTGAATAGGTACGTTGCCAGCCTCTCGATAAAAAATAAAATCTGTTATCAAATCCCCACAATAACACCCGATATATAACGCATGAAATAATAACAGGTGTGTGGGGGATAGGCAATCATAATGGGTGCTATTTAATTTTTGTGCGCTACTACTCTCCCAGAAATCCTCCACCCATTTCATATATAAAGCCATTTGAAGTGAGCGTCATTCAAAGTGCTGTGAGCGTGAGTGAGATGAGAAGTGATGTGAAATGAAGTGAATGAAAGCATAGCAAAGTGAACGTTAACCACAGCAATTTGAATTAAACTGATTCATTGTGAGCCACCACTATTTAAAAGGGTATGGCATATTGATATAAAAATTGAAAAAAGCATATCAAAATTTTTTGTTTTCTGATTTGAATTTGAACATAGGAGGTTTTATTTGTCATGGGAAACATAAATGAAAGTAAAGTCGATTATTGGCTTACAGAAGATGGACTTGAATTAATAAGAAGTTGGTCGAGAGATACATTTAGTAAAGCAGAAATTGCAAAGCGTATGAATATAAATGTAAACACTCTCGTAAAATGGCAAAAGAAATATGCTGAAATAGATGAAGCAATTAATACAACAAGAGAACTTGTAGATTATCAAGTTGAAAATGCTATTTTAAAAGCGGCATTAGGATATAAAACGAAAGAGATTAAGGTTACCATAGGAAAGAAAATGGTAAATGGTGAAATGGTTGAGATGTTGAAAGAAACAACCGTAAAAGAAGTTCCACCGAATGTCAAAGCCGCAATGTTCTGGCTTAATAACAGAAAATTTGAAGATTGGAAACTTAATAGAGATAAAATTGTTGAAGTTGACCCCGATGATAGTCAAGTTACTATTACTATACAAAGAGGAAATAAACAGAAAATTGATATCTACGATGAAGATGAAGAAGTTACCGATGAAGATGAGAACGTTGAAATTTACGATGAAAACGGTGATGTAATAAACAAATCTGTAACATACACAAAAGAGCAGTTAGAACAAAGTGGTGATGATTCAGATGAATTAAGTGATGAAGAAAGTGAACTTTGGGATAACTGGGAAGATGATGAAAGTGAAGAGTAACAATTAGTAAGAATATGGAAGATTGAGTAGAATGTTTTGAAGTGCATTAAAAACACTTTGAACGCTACTCACTTCCATTTACTAAAAATTTTTATCCGCTTTTCGCTGTATATCAGTAATATGTATGTTATATGTATATATAAATATATATAATATATAAAAAGAAAATATATAAAAGAAAAAGTAAAATTCAAAAATGATTTTATGTATCGAAATGTATTATATATGAATAGAATGTTTGTTGACTTATATTATATATATGGTATAATTGTATATGTCGGAAGTATTCTATTCAAATATATTCTATTGTAAAGATTCCCTTGTAAAAAGTTAAAAGTTATAGGCAACAAGTTATCGGCAGAAGTCGATGGCTTGTTTTGCTATTATATAAAAAAGGAGAGAGTAAAATGCCGAAAGCAACAATGTGTATCAATCCTGCTTTTGATAATTACATCTTCGATTGGGATTATGAAAAGTATTTGGTAATTGGTGGATATGGTAGTAGTAAATCACACAGTACGGTTCAAAAGATAATTCTGAAACTGTTTGCAGAGAAAAGAAAGGCGTGTGTATTCAGAGATGTATACGACACACACAAAGAGAGTACATTCGACTTAATTAAACAGGTTTTGGATGACATGGGGTTGCTTGCAGATGTTGGTGTAAGACAACATAAGACCAAAGTGTGTTTTAAAAATGCTCCACTTGAATTCAAATTTCCTAATGGAAGTAGAATAATCTTCAAAGGTATGGATAGTACCGAAAAACTAAAGTCGTTAAACGGTGTAAGTATTGTATGGATAGAGGAATGTTCAGAAGTTTCCCTCGATGCTTACTTGGAAATATTAGGGCGTATTCGTACAAATGGTATCAGTATGCACTTCATACTTACCTGTAACCCTATAAGTAAAAATAACTGGGTTTACCAACAGTTCTTTGAGAACACTGACAGTGATGGAAATACTACCATTATTGTTAAACCCGAAGTTTTGTATAAGAAGAAAGTATTGGTGAAGAACGGAGTTTACTATCACCATAGCACTTGTGATGATAACCAATTCTTACCACCTGCTTATATAAGACGTTTGGATGAAATGAAAACATATGATAAAGAACTTTGGGTTGTTGCAAGATTAGGACAGTTCGGTGCTACTGGACTTCGTGTACTTCCTCAATTTGAAGTTATGTCTGCTAAATTGGTTGATAAGGCTGTACTTAATGTACCTGCTAATTTCCATAGAGTCGGTATGGATTTCGGTTTTGAAACAAGTTACAATGCTGTGCTTAAAGTTGCAGTTGATGATGTTAACAAATGGTTATACATTTATGATGAGTATTACCGAAATCATATGACCGATGATGAAACCGCTATTGCACTTCAAAAGTGGGATAAAGGTATTAAGGATGAAGTTATTCGTGCAGATTGTGCAGAGCCTAAAACAATCAAGTATTATCGTAAACAGGGTTTCCAAATGCGACCTTGTTTAAAGAAGTGCGATAAGAAAACAGAAGGAAGTAGAATTGCAAATACCAAAAAGATAAAACGCTTTAAGCGAATTATTTGTAGTAGCAATTGCCATAATACTATTCGTGAGTGTAGGGATTTGAGTTACAAAAAGAATCCCGATGGAAGTTTAAAGTACAGTGAGTTTAACATCGACCCTCACACCCTTTCCGCTATATGGTATGCACTTGATGATTATTATGTAGCTGATGTTAAGGAGAGAAAGAATAATAGTATTAGAGGTAGGTAATAACAAATGGAGGTAAATGAAATGCCTAAAACGATTGAAACGTTTATTTTAGGAAGTGGCAATATTCCCGATTGGGTAAAAGGCTATATGTCAAACAACATCATTCAGAGGGTTGAAAATGATGATGAAGTTTTCTATAGAATAAACTCACCACAAGAAATCAAGATTGCACATGAAGGTGATGTAATCGTTAAGACAAAGAGTGGTGTAGGACTTGTTCCCAAAGACAAAGCGGAAAAATTCAAGATGATTAAGAAACCGCAGAAGGTTGAAAAGTTGGTTGAAACCAAGGAAGAATAATCGGAGGTAGGAAGATGTTTAGAGGAACAACCCCAACTATATTTTTGGACTTGGAAACGGAGTTACCTCTTGATGACCTTGCTGAACTTTGGGTGACATTTAAGAGTCCTATGGTTGAAATCACAAAAGAATTAAGTGAGGTTAGGGTTAATTCCGAAACCAAAACGGTTATAGTAACGTTGACACAGGAAGACACCTTGAAGCTATTTAATGGTACTTGTGATGTACAGGTTAGGTTTAGGACAACAAATAATCTTGCCTTTGCTTCTACCATTGCAAAGATTGATGTTGAAAAGATATTAAAGGAAGGGGTGATTTAATATGCAACCCCTTGAAGTGCATATCCCACTTGTTGTAAGAGAGGAAACACATATTTCACTTACAGTAAGAGAGGGTGGTGGTGGAAGTGAATACCCTGTTTACACTGGTCAAATAAATGTTACTCCAAAAGTAAGAGAGTCAACAATACTTGATACTCAAAACACTGTTGTTAAGCAAAACATAACAGTGGAGGAAATACCTTATTATGAAACGAGTAATGTGAAAGGTGTAACTTTTGTTATTGGAGGATGATAGAATGGCTAACAATCAATATGTAAACAAGGTTGTGTTCGGAAATGAAGTAAAAATAGACCTTACGGCTGATACTATTACACCATCAGACCTTGCAAACGGTGTAACAGCACATGATGCGACAGGTGCTATTATCACAGGTACTTCTACAAAAGATAGTGATACTTCACAGGACACAGCACTTGTTGGAGAAATTTTAAATGGTAAAACGGCACATGCAAGAGGTACTTTGTTAACAGGAACAATGCCTAATCGTGGTGCTATTGACGAAGACATTTCTGCTGTTGCACAACAGGTAACAGTACCGCAAGGTTACCATGATGGTTCTGGACATGTTCAGATTGATGCAACTGAACAGGCAAAGATTATTGCAAGTAACATTAAGGATGGTGTAAACATTCTTGGAGTAACAGGAACTTATACAGGTGAGGGTGTTACGGCACAGGCAAAAACAGCAACGCCTTATACCACAGCACAAACAATTCTTCCCGATGCAGGGTATGATTATTTGTCACAGGTAACAGTTAATGCAATTTCTTATGTTGAAACAGATAATTCAGCAGGAGGAAAAACTGTTACTATTGGTGATGTAGCACCTTCTTCATAAATTTAAAAATAAAAATGGTGGGGAGGTGTTTACCTCCCCATTGTAGTTAATAAGATTTGTGACACCAAATGTGAATACACAAATGATAAGGAGATTTTATTATGGCTAACAACCCTTATGCTAATAAGGTTATTTATGGTAATCAGACGATAATGGATTTGTCTGAAGATACCGTTGTTGCATCAGATGTTTTACAAGGAAAAACATTCCATGATGCGACAGGTGCTTTGTTGACAGGTACTTATACTCCTTCTGCTTCTGGTTATACGATACATATTTTTACAGAAGATTCTAATTTGTTTGGTAACACAATTACAATAAGCAAAGATGATGTTGTGTTGGGAACAACAACATTTGATAATACAGGTAATGCTACTTTTGATGTACAGCAAAAGGGTGTCTATGTAGCTTCAACTACATATCAAGGAACTGTTTATCAAAAATCTGTAGATGTGACGGATGAATTTTTGGTAGAGTTAAGTGAAGTAGTGGATGGTAAAACTGCCCTTCCTACAGATGATATTCAGATATGGTTAAAGTGTGCAGGAATAAATGATAAGTCTTATACCACTCTTGCAGAGGTTCTTGCAGATACCGATACACTGCTTGCCCTTATTAATTCCAATAACGCAGTAGATTACATGGTTAGGTCAAAGACATGGGTTGGAGTTCCGCTTGTGCCTGTTATGACTTCAAATAATACACCTAGCGGAGTTTGTACTGTTTGGCAATATTTCCAAGGTGATGCTTATTTGGTGTTTGACGGAGATGATACTACTTGTTCAAGGTGTGCTCAATTAACATCTGGTTCGGGTTTTGGCTATCAGTTTGCGACTGCACAGAGGGTAGCTAAAGTCAAAGGAACTGCAATGCTCAATGCGGCTACAGGAGCAGTTAGGACAGAGAAGATTCAATATTCTGACGATGGAGTTACATGGAATGATTCTGACACATTTACGATAAATGAAAGTAATGGCACTCCTGTCACACAAAGCGAGTACGCTTTTCCGTTTTCACAAACTGTATCAGAAGTAAATGCACATGAATATTGGCGAATTTATTTAACAAATGCGAGTGCTGTAACCCGAAACGGATTTTGGACTATACAATTTTATTCTGAAAACCTTTGTGACAACTTAACTGCAATGCAGTATATCGGACAAAATAACTACTGTGCTAATACTTTGTTATCCGATACAACATGGCTTGAAGCAATCTGCAATAGCGAATACTTTGAGTCAGTGCTTAATGTTAAAACTCCGAAGATGACAAGTAATACTACTCCGAGTGGTGAGTGTTTCGGTTATGGTGCTGTAAGTGAAAATCCTTATTATTACGCTTTTGACGGTAACGATTCAACTTCTTTTAGAACAAATGCCGAAGTATTAGATGCCAATGTCGGGTATGAATTTACAGAACAAACAAGAATTTGTATGTGTAAGGCACTTATAGGAACAAATACGACAGCAGAATCTCATTATACGTTCAAGGTTCAAGGTAGCACTGATAGGTTTTCATTTGATGTTACAGATTTGAGTGAAGCATTTAACATTACACTTGCTAATCAAGGCACTGCAAGTGTTACAAAAATTTTCAACACAATAAAGAGTTCGTTTAGATTATTCTCTACTGCACAACTTGAAACAAATAGACGTATGGTGATTTTTACACTTCAATTTTATGGAAGAGAAGATGTGGTAGAGCCAGAACCAAGTACAGAAATGGTTTTATATGAAAATGGAACTCAATACGTTGAGTTATCAAATAGAATGTCTGGTATAACCAATTCTGCTGTTTTCCAAAGCAGTTATATACAGTGTTCTTATTATTCAACAAATGCTTGTGGTTTTAGTTCGGTTAATGGTATTGATGTTGAAGGCTACAAGAGTTTAAAAGTTCGTTTTAAGTTGGCTAACAATGATAGTTATGTAAAAGTTATTGCGGCAGATTTGGAAACAAACTTTTTAAACAAAGGAATTAACTCTGTAAAACTTGGATTTGGTTATAGAGGTAACGTTGCAACTTTGTATTTAAAGGATGCACAGTATTCTGTAACCACTTCTGATTATTGGGCAAGCACCGTTTCTGGTGGAAATAATTACATTGCCGTTGATAAGATTTGGTTAGAGTAAGGAGTGAGTATGAAACTTTCAGATTTTATATCTAAACTTAAACTTGCACATGATGTACCAAATTATTATTGTAACAAGTTTCCTAAAAATTGTGGTTACTATGATGGTAGCAGGTTTAGTTTTGATTGTTGGAATTTGGTAAAAGCAATTCTTGCTGGATGGACAGATAACAGAACTGTAGGCTATTATGTTTCTCCGAAAAACTTTCCTACAGGTGATTGTGATGGTTACCATCTACTAATGCAATGCACAAATCGTTCCAAAGATTTTTCACAGTTAAAACAAGCAGGAACTTATTTGTATATTTCAGACAGAGGACATGAACATGCAGGAGTATATGTTGGAGATTTTGTCGTAGATGGATATACTTTTAATGTAGTTGAGTGTACTTCTGATTGGGCGAGCAAAGTTCAATACACCTATGTAAATGAAAAGGGTGAAAGATTTTTATACAAAGGTGGTTCAAAAGGAAGGTCTTGGACAGATTATGGTTTACTTCCTTGGGTTGAATATAACGAAACAATACAGCCTGTTAAGAGCAACTCAAAAACTTCCACAAGCTGTGAAACGAATTTTGGAATTGATATTTCAAGGTGGCAAAAAGGTTTTAATCTTAAAAATGCTTGGAATGAAGGTTTTACTCACTGTATAATTAAAGCAGGTGGAGCAGACGGAAGTTATTACAAAGATTCACAGTTTGAAAATTTCTATACACAAGCAAGAGCAGGTGCGTGGAAAATTGGAGCGTATTATTTTGGTTGTG
>Ga0256405_10001586_pt1 | contig 60611 bp, 64 predicted proteins | sample RumenRJG_02DNA_FD_189096 | JGI IMG/M metagenome (GOLD analysis project Ga0256405, IMG submission 189096) | Bovine rumen microbial communities from Lethbridge, Alberta, Canada - RJG_02 | ecosystem: Host-associated > Mammals > Digestive system > Stomach > Rumen | place: Canada: Alberta... | reverse complement strand
TTGCTGATATTCCATTGGATGATAAAAATGCATGGGATTTAATTGATTCATGTGATACAATGGGTATTTTCCAAATGGAAGGTGCTATTGGTAAAGATATAATCAAGCAAATTAATCCTAGAAATATCGAGGAACTTTCAGCAGTCAATGCATTTGTGCGACCAGGTACAAGTGGGTTAGAGAATTACTGTGAAGCAAAAAAAGACCCATCCAAAATTACAAAATATCATCCAAAATTAGATAAATGGCTTGCTCCTACATACGGGTCCATCGTGTATCAAGAAGAAATCTTAGGTCTAATTTCAGAAATGATGGGAGTTTCTTTTGGTAGAGCAGATATTTATCGCCGTGCATTAGAAAAACCGAATAAAAAAGGAAATAAAGAACTTGTAGATGATTTTGTTCAAAATGGTGTACAACGTGGTATTGAAAATGGTATTCCAAAAGAAGCTGGAGAAAGAATACAAAAGGCGATTATAGATAATGCAGGTTATCTCTTTAATAAGAGCCATTCAATTGCATATAGTTATATCTCATATTGGACTGCGTATATTAAAGCCAATTTCCCATTGGTATTTTATATTTCGCTGTTCAATACTGAACCTGTTTCTAAATTGCAAGATTGTATTCAAGAAGCAAAAAAACATGGAATTAAAATTGAACCGCCTGATATGTCAAAATCTAAATTTGAATCTACTATTGAAGATAAAGAAAATATGGTAATTCGCATGGGATTAAATTGTGTTAAAGGTGTTGGTGAAAAAGCAGTTGATGAAATTGTTCCTAATCAACCTTATACAGATTTCCATGATTATTTTGAACGTGCAGGTAAAGGCGCAGGAAAAGGCGTAGTAGAAGCAGGAATTAAAATTGGTGCTTTTGAATCCATTCCATTAATTGTTGATAAAAAATTATTAAAAGATAATGTTTTAAAAACAGAGGAAAATGATGATGATACTGTTAAAGTATATATGAATCGTGAACAACAGTTAATTTGGTATCAATCATATTTAGATAATAAATCTAAAAAATCTGTTCCAAATTACGCTATTCCAAAGAATTTTTTGAGTGGAGAAGTCCAAATGAAAATTTCAGATGATGTAGAACAAGAAAATATTATCATAGAAAAAGATGATACAATTATTGTTCCTGAAAATAAATTAATGGACTTTGAATTGACTGTTGAACAAGTACAACAATATAAAACTCGTAAGAAACCAAAAGGAATGTTTAAGGTTGAAAAAAGTACTAAGAAAGTAGTTCCTGAAGAAAATGCATTTTCTATTGTTTATAACAATATTGTAAAATGTCATGAAAATAGAATTAAAGAATATCTAGATGATATTGATGCATTTGAACTTTCTTTTATTCCACATCCATTAGAGAAGTATAATCGTGTGATTCCGATTTTGGATAAAGTGGATGATGGAAAACAAGTTCGGACAGCAGGAATTATTGTTGATATTGTAAAGAGACAAACAAAAACAGGAAAGCCTTTTTACAATGTTATGATTCAAACACCAAGAGAAAAACAGAAGATTACTGTATGGAATAATTTATACATGAATTATAAAGATATTCTTGATGTAAATTCCATTGTAAAAGTAATCGGAACAAAAGGATTTGGTGGAATTACTGCAAAGGAATTGCAAGCCGCTAGAACACAAATGAAATAAACATTAAAAAAATGGAACGCATCGCGTTCCATTTTTTATTGTATAAGTAATACAAATAGCGTTTAAAAACAAAACTATATTTTCTTTAGAAAGATACATATAAACTTGTTATATTTTAATATAGATAAACATTGAGGTGACTTGTATATGAATCGTCCAATAAAAGGTGACGCTTTTAGGCGTGGACAGTATGCACATGTAATGTTTCAAGCAAGTGCAAACGATGTCCCGAATATGAGAATTAAAATTAACGAAGGTTCTTTTTGGATTAACAATAAAACGTTAATTGAATATTCAGGTGGTCAAAGCCCATTAATCGAAGCTCCATTATCAGGTGCAAAATGGGTTTTAGTTGCAATTAACAAAATTGGTAAAGCTGTTCTTTATAATGGTCATGCAGTACCTAATAATCCAGATGCTCCTTATGTTGATAAGAACGTACTCCCAATTGCGTTCATTTATATTAAATCTTCTACAAAAGTCATTACAAATGATATGATTTATGATGCTCGTCCACTTTATGCCGCAGGTGGTTATCCTGAAATGCATAATTTGTTAGATGGACGTGATGAAGAAGATTGCCATCCAATTAAAGCTATTACAGGTTTGCAGGATGCATTAGATAATCGTCTTACATTAGAAGATGCTGATGAACAGTTCTCACAGAAAGCAGATACAGATGGTACTATTGGTGCAAACTTTGTTTTGAACAAAGATGATAGCGGTACACCAGTTGAGTATTGCGGATTACGTGTTAACCGTGGCGCACAGCCACAAGTTGGTATTCGTTATAATGAAGATGAAGACCAATGGCAGTATACCAATGATGGTACAATTTGGCATCCAATCGGAAATGATACAGACCTTTCTGATTTAGCTACACAATATACAGCAGGTATTACACAACTTTCTGTAGACCCAAAAGATGCGGCACATCCAATTGCAGTTGGTGATAATGACCCACGTCTCTTAGAAATCCCTAAGAAAGTTAGTAAAGATGAATTAAAAGCTAAATATTATGATAAAGCAGAAACAAAAGACTTGTTGAAGACAAAAGCAAACACGGAAGATGTTTATAACAAGTCTGATGCTGAAGCTATTTTCTTAACGAAAGCGGAATTTAGTGAAACAGGCGGTTATACAAAAGACCAATTAAAAGCATTCTTTGCCGCTAAAGCAAATGCCGCTTCTGTATATACACGTAAAGAAATTGACAACATGCTTTATCAGTATTATGATAAAACACAAGTTGATAAACTTCTTAAAGAAAAAAGCGGATGCAATTGTAACTGTGGTGCAGGTGCAGGAACAGGCACGGGAACTGGTACAGGAACAGGTACAGGTACAGGTACGTCAACTAGTGTTGATATGTCTAAATACTATACTGCCGCACAAGTTGATAGTTTACTTTCAAAATTAAATTACCTTGATTCTGCTGTTGCTACAACGAAATTTACATCAATTACAGATGATATTAATGATATTCAGCTTGCATTAAAAACAAAAATTGATGCGGCAGATACATACAATAGAACAACAATTGATGCTAAAATCGCAGGTATTCCAATTCCAACATTACCAGACATGACAAAATACTACACGAAGACAGATGTGGATTTGTTAATGAATGATAAAGCAAAGAAGAATCATGGTCATGTTGCAACAGATATTTCTCAAGATTCTTCTCATCGTTTTGTTACAGATGATGAAATTACAGCATGGAATAATAAAGCAGAAGCATTAAAGTATACAGCCGAAAATGTTGCTAATAAGGGTATTCCTAATGGATATGCTTCATTAGGTTCCGATGGTAAAGTTCCACTTTCTCAGTTACCTGCATTTACAACAGGAATTGGTAGTGGTGGTATTGAATATATTAATAATTATATTCAGTTACAAAAAATTGATGACCCAGACCAGAATAAGATTTATATTGTATTAAATGCTTCAGATGATAGTAGCGTTAAATCAGGTTGGGCAGAGTATGTATATGATAGTTCTAAATGGTTAAAAATTGCAGAACAAGAATCCATTGATATGGTTGTAGATTGGGCAGATGTTACAAATAAACCAACATATTTCCCTGTTGACCCAACATTATTTAATGGTCTTGCTCGTACAGGTTCTTCAGGTGATGTTTATTCTAAGAGCGAAGTTGATAACCTCTTAAAACTTAAATCTGATGCAACACATAATCATGATGGCGTTTATGTAACTCCAGCCGCATTAAACACAAAACTTGCTGATTATGTATTAGATACAGATGCACGTTTACATCCATCTGCAAAACTTGGTAGCTATCTTGTTGATGAAACAAATATGCAAGATGGTTATGTATTAACATATAGTGCTGAAAACGGAAACTTACGTTATACAAAACCTGCTACAAGTTCTTCAAGTACGACAGGAACAACAACAGTAGACTATTATAAACTTGGTAACTATCATGTTTCTGAACCAGCTACTATGATTGATGGAACAGTATTAACTTACAATGGAACATCAGGTGGTTTGGAATATCGTATAATTGATGAAGGTAAAGTTGGTACACATACTGTTGATGAATCTGATATGGGCAAGAATAAAGCACTTGTTTATGATGGAAAGGCATTAGTTTACAAACAATTTGCTGATAATCTTGTCGATATTGATGATACAGATAAAGCTGATGGAAAGATTCTTCAGTATTCTGCGGCAGATAAGAAATTAAAATATGTTGATATGCCAAAGGCAAGTACTTCAACAGCAACAGGTCCATCAATCTTTAGAAACACGTATAATGGCGCAGGTGGAAATTTAAAGATTGTATATCGTGCAAGTGACAAAGATGCAATCAAAAAAATTGATGTTAATATTGATGCTCTTGAAATTTATATTGACACAACAAAAGACTTGTATTCTTTACAGTTTATGACACCACAAATTAAAAATGGTGGCAAAGGCGAATATGATATTACGCTTCATTATTTAGATAAAGATGGTAATCGTATTACGTATGATTACAATAACTTTACAGAAGCATTAACACCAATTGTTCAATTTGCACCTTCTAACAATACAAAAATGAGTCCATATATTTTCTATGGTGGCACTACAGATTTGGATATTATTAGATTAACAGGATTCGATGAAAACGAAGCTGGTTTTGTTAAGATGGTATTTTGATTTATAAGAGGTGAAAATTGAATGTACGTTTTTAATGGTAAAATAACAATTAAATCGGAGCCAATTGCAATTGATGGCACTAGCCCACAACAATGGAAATTCGATGTTATGTTAAGTAGTTCAAATGATAAGAACAAAATTTCAAAAATTAAAGCAGGAGATTTTGTTATCTTAAATGGATATGATAGTGCATCATTAGAAAGTCAATATTGTGCATATAAAGTCATTTCTGTTGATAATTCAGCGTCTTTGGGCTTAAAATCATTAACTGTTGCTTGGGATGACCAAAGCGAAACAATTTTTGCTCCTTCTAATAATGATGATAATAAAGAAGGAATGTTAGGTCGCGCAACATCAGAAGAAGGATTTACGATGTTGCCAACACGAAATGATGGATTTGATGTATCAACTTTACAAATTGCACGTAATGTAGATTTACAGAATCGTGATACAAAATTGAAAAATTTTATCATGAATTATGTAAAAGCAAATGCAGGTTCAGGTAGCGGTAGTGGCACAGATTCAACAAAACTCCCAATTGCAGGTGGTACAATCACAGGTGATTTGGCTGTTGAAGGTACAACAACACTTGCAGATACAACAATTGAATCTGGTAGCACTCGTGTTGATATTAATACAAATGGTATTACTACAAAGATTAACTCTAATAATGTTGCTGATACGAAAAATATCACTTCAATGTCAGATATTAGTTCTTCTGTAGTAAGTAATACAACAAATGGTTCAAATAAGTTAACAGACCAATTAATGGGTTCTGCATCTGCTTCTCGTGCTATTTCAACTTCTTCAAGTGCAGGAGATGCAGTAAATACTACAACTGTTTCTTCAGATGGTGGAAATGCTAATTATGCAGTAAATGCAAATGGTATGGATACAAAGATTCAGTTAAATTCTATGGGTTCAAATTCTTCTTCTGTAAGCGTTCAAGCTACAGGAGACAATAGTTCAATTACTTTATCTTCTGCTAAAATTCAGTTAAAAGGCGATGTTACAGCAAGTGCTAATTTAACAGCGACTAAGAATATTACTTGTGAAAAGGCATTTAGTACAACAACAGATACAACTTTTGCTGATAATCAGTTGATTACAAATAAAGCTATGCATGATTACGTCGATAAGGCTGTAGCTTCAGGTACTGCTAATTTCGACCCTAAAAATTATGTAACTCAGACAGATTTAACAAATGCTACGGCTGGTTTTATGAAAGAATCTACGGTAGATTCTGTATTGGCAGAAAAATTAATAGCGTTAACTACAAATGATATTAAACCAACAGACACACGCCAATATGTAACACCAGAACTAACTGCTACACTCAATAGTATGCAAACTACTATTGGTAATAAACAAGATAAAATACCTGATGGAACTTATGTAACCCCTGACCAAGGTGGTAAAGCTCATGGTTTTGCACCATTGGATGGAAATAAAACAATTCCAATGGAATATATGCCACAAAATCTTTTAAGTAAACTTGATGACCAAGCTCAACCTGTTAATATGTTAGACAATACTGATTTAACAGAAGCTTTTAATACAAAAGATGAAAATGGTAAACATAAAGGTGACGTACCAGGTAGTCTTGTACTTGCCGTTAATGAATATCCATTACCAGAAAATGAAACTAAAAAAATTGATTTATCAACGCCAATTACAGTTGATAATTGGCGTTGGGTATATGTGGATACTGATATTGATGGTAATAATGATGATGGTGTTGATGGTCAACAAACAATGTTTGAACTTGGTGGATATGATTCAACAAAGAAAATTATTCACTGGTCAAATATTATTGACCCACCTGATGGATTAAAAGGCGGCAGTAGCAGTTCCTGGCAGTGGTATGAGACAAAAGTTACATCTTCTGTTGATGGAGAAACAATAACAGATGTAAAAGTACGTTATTTTGGTAATGGTGACGGAATTAAAGTTGTTTATGGAACAAATAAAGCAACAATTGTTGTTCCTGATGGTGTTCAATACCGTTCATTATTCTTTTTGGTTCCACCTGATGGAGAAGTTGGTTGTTTTACAAGCGGTAAGAATTATGAAATAGATTATGACCAAAATGCAGTTTTTTGCCCAAATAATGATTATAATTCTGTTTTCTCTTGTGGTAATCTTCCACATGTTGCTATGTATATGTTTAATGGCGGTAACGGATGGAACAAGGTAGTAGATTCATCAGTTAAAGTTTCTTATGTTGGTGGACATTCATTAACACTTGCTCCAAGTACAGGTGGTAATGCAACAACTTCAATTGAGGCTTATATTGGATTAAGAATGTAATATAAAAAACTCTATTATTAATTTATTTTTAATAATAGAGTTTTTTTAAAAGGAGGTGTAAAAATTAAATGAATTTAATTTTAATGGGTTATGATACAGTTATTGATAATGAAGATGGGACACAAACTTATGATAAAGTAAATGTAAAAGACAATGTTTATGGACAATATACTTTTGCTCATGTTTCTGTTGGGAATAAAATATATGGTTATGGCGATACTGATGATGGCGAAAAAGTTTTTGCTATTGGAATAATTACGAAAAAAGTATCAGGTAAACGTGGCAAAAGTAGTATTACAGTAAAAATAATTGAACCAAATGATAAAATTGTTCGTTACAATACTGTTTATGGATGCTTTATTTGTGATACTGAAAATTATATTGATGATATTCCAAGCGGATTTGGTGCAGGTTTTGATGGCAACATTACAGAATTAGCTCGTACTTATAATTTAACGCATCAACCAAAATATTATGTAGATATAATTAAAGTTTCAGATATTATTACAGATGAAACGGCTACAGATAAAACGAAAAAACATTATGCTACATTACAACATACTCCTATTGAAGATGATGTTGTTTATATGGAAATTAATGGTGTCAATTATTATGAAAAAGCTGATGATATGGAAATAGATAGAGAAACAAAACGTATCTATTTTGATACTCAGGATGATAACTTTTCTTTTGACGATTTAAAAAATTCTGTAGATACAATTCGAGTATTTTATCATTATATTAATTAAAAAACAAAAGCATAGATATATTATCTATGCTTTTTTCATAAATAATTGAAAATTCAGTATAATATTTTTGGTGATAAGAATGTTATTAAACAATCAAATAATTTTAGGTTTGGACATTTCTACTAAAAATACAGGTTGGAGTATTGTTAAATATCATGATAATAAACAAGAATTGATAGATTATGGCTTTATTCCTAGAGGAAAAATGACAATAGATGAAGTTCTAGTTAATTTTGAAAATGAATTAATTAAAATCATAGATTGTTGGAAACCTGACGTTATATCAGCAGAAGCACCTTTTGTTGGAAGTAATCGACAAACAATTGAAAAATTATGTTATGTTCATGGTGTTATGTTATTAATTGCGAAAAAATATAATATACCTGTTACTTATTATTCTGTCATGACATTAAAATCAAAAGTTTTAAATGGAATAAAAATAAAACATGAAGATGGAACAAAGAAAACAGGAAAGGAAATGAAAATGGAAGTTCAGCAGAGAGTAATTAATATTTTTGGAGAAGATAGATTCATAAAAGAATATAATGACGATGTTACAGATAGTATATCAGCCGCATATACGTATATATTAATGGATGGGAAACCAGTTGAAAAACAATCAAAAAAGAAACATAAAAAATAATCAAATAATACAAATATTGGGAATGGCAATTGGATTAGCAATTGTTGAGATTTTATTTAATATTATTATGATTTATATTTTAATAAAAATTTAATGAAGAAGGAATTTTTGACGTTCCTTCTTTTTTTTGGTATAATAGGGTGTAAAAAAGGAGGATATAAAATGAAATTAGTTTGTTTTGCGGATACTCATGCAGGTGTTAAAAATTATGGAAAAATTGACAAGGGGAGTGGATTGAATGAACGTGAAATTCAAACTTTAAAATTATTAAATCAAATTATAGAATATTCCATTCATAATCAAGTTGATGGTGTAATATTTGCAGGAGATATGTATCATAAAAATATGCCGTCACCAACTTTAATTAATAAAGTTAATGAAATTATGATAAAATTATCAAAACATAAAATTCAAACATTTATATTGGATGGTAATCATGATGTTTCAAAATTAGAAACTACGAATTCAGGATTAACACAATTTGATACATTAAATATTCCATATTTTTCACAGAGCAGGTTTTATAAAGAAGAATTATTTCAATGTGATGGTAAAAAATATAAAATTGTATTTTTACCAACATATCATACAAAAGAAAGTATTCAAGAATATATGGATGCTTTAGAAATAGATTATCCAACAATCATTATTTTTCATGGTTCAATTAAAGATGCAGAATTAAATGATTGGAATAAAATGGATGATAATAATAGCATTGATATGAGTATTTTTAAAAAAGAAAATATTAAAGCTGTAGTTATGGGACATTTTCATAAACATCAAGTACTTAATGTAGACCCACTTATTTTTTATACAGGTTCTACAAACCGTATTGATTTTTCAGAAGAACATCAAGAAAAAGGATTTGTTGAATTAACAATTCATGATGATGAAGTAAATGGGAAGTTTATTGAATTAAAAGATGCACAAAAATTTAAAACAATTTCTTTGAATTGTAATAATATGACAAAAGCAGAAGAAATTGAAAAAGATATTTTAGATGCGATGAAAAATGAAGATTTAGAGAATACTATTTTACGTATTCGCGTTGAAATGTCAGAGAATATTTTGTTAAATGAAAAACGTATTATTGAATATGCTTATTCTAAACATGTATATTACATTTTAAAAATTCAAAAAATCTTACCTGATATAAAAAGTATTGTTGAAGATGGATTTAATAATACTCTATCTGTACGTGAATCATTAAAAAAATATTATAAAAATCAAAAGCGAGAAAAAGAGCGAGTTGAGTTAGGAATGAAAATTATACAGGAGGTTGAAGGATAATGTATTTAAAACCTGTACAATGTGATGCATATATTTATTTTGGAGTATATACACAAATTGGTGAAATTTCAAATATATTGTTCATGAATAACAGAAGTCGTGATGAATTAGATGATATGATTCGTGAAAATGGTTTAAGTATTTTAAAAATTGGTGACAATGCACGAGCGCAAGAGTACGTTGTTGGAAAACAATTAGATTATTATCCTAATTTTATTGCAACACAATTAGTGTTTGATTCAGAAGGACAAATGTCTTTAAAACATCTAAACAATAAAGCACCTAAAATCAAAATGGAAAAATCAGAAGAAACTGCTATTAATTCAAAATTATTAAAAATAGGTTTCTTTTCTAATGCAAAATATTATTTTATTCATTCTTACAAATCAAATGTTATTTACCAATAAGAGGGAGAAAAAATAATGTTACCAAAATATCTGAAGGTAAAAGGTTTTCGTAGTTATTTAGATACCACTATTAATTTTAAAGATTTTGGTTCAATGTTTGTTGTTTTAGGAGAAAATGGAGCAGGTAAAAGTTCTATTATTGAAATGATTACAACAGCTTTATATTGGATTAATTCTTGCACAGATAGTAAAGGTGTAGGAATGGATGATTGCATTAATTCAGATTGTGATTTTTTTACAATTGAATTTTGTTTTGAAATGAATGGAATTGAATATATCGTTAAAACAACAAAATATCGTGGAGAGAGCCGTGAGCTTGAATTTTATATTGATGGAGTAAATCAATCAGAAAAAGTTACAGAAACACAACAAAAAATTAACAATGTATTAAAAATGAATTATGATACATTTTTAGATACGGTTTGTGTTGGACAGGGAAAGTCAAATCGTTTTATGAACAAAAAACCTGCGGAAAGAAAAGAAACTTTAATGCAGATTTTGGATGTTCAAAAATATGAAACATATGAAAAAATTGCAAAAGAAAAGAAAAAAGTTTTAAAAACAAAAATTGATGGAATCGAAAAAGAAATTGAAATTCTTGAAGATAGAAGTAGTAATGATGATGTTTTAATTGAACAACTTGAATTATATAAAAATGAATTAAAAGAAATTCAAGATGAACATAAAAAAATAGAACAAGATTTAGAGATTGTTCTAAAAGAAAAAACAGAATACGAAACAAGAAAAAAACAAATTGATAACATTAAAAATACATATTTGTTATCAAAACAGAATTTAAATGATAATAAAATAGAATTAGAAGAAATTGAATATAAAATTAAAAATAATAAATATATTCCAAAGAGTTTTGATGTTGAAATTCAAAATCTTCAATTACAAGTTGATACAAAACACGAAGAAATTTTAAAATTAAAAGATGATATTTCTTCAGTTAAATCAAAATCTGCTGTTATAGATTCTAAATTAGAAGATTTTCAAATCAAATTTGATAGATTAAATAATTACGATAAACATGTTTGTGAATTGTGTGGAAATGAAATTTCTTTAGAACATAAACAACGTCATTTAAAGGAAATTAAAGAACAAATTAGTAATTTTAAAAGTGAAAAAGAAAAATTAAATCAACAAATTCATGATTTAAATATTAAAGGAAAAGAAACATCTGCAACAGGAAAAGAACTTAGTTCTCAATTAAAACAAAAAACATTTGAAGCGCAACAAAATGAAAAATACAAATCAGAACTTCAATATTTAAAGACATTAAAAAAAGATAAGATTTTACAAAATAAATCTTTACAAAAACAATTTGACTTAAATAAAGAAATGTTTTTATCTTTAGATGTATTAGAAGAACGTAATTTTAATGATGATGAATTGAAACGTTCATTACAAGATGTTAATATAAAATTAAATGACTATCAAGATAAAATTAGTCGTATAGATGAAACATTAAAACAACATGCAAAAGATAATAAATTGGTTAAAGAATACAAAACAAAACTAAAAATGCTTAAACAAGAATTTACAGATTATGGTAGTTTAGTGACCGCTTTTGGTAAATCAGGAATTCCTGCATCCATTATTGCTCATGATATTCCTGAAATGGAAATAGAAACAAATAATATATTAAAAATTATTTCTAATGGAACATTATCTATTCAATATATTACAGAAAAGAAAACATCGAAAGCAAAGAAAACAGTTGATACATTAGATATTGTTGTTTATGATAAAAATGGTTTTCGTAAATACGAAACATATAGTGGTGGAGAAAAATTCAGAATAGACTTTGCTTGTCATATTGGTATGGCAAAATTTTTAACGAAACGTGCAGGGGCAAGTATTGATTTTTTAATTATAGATGAAGGATTAGGAAGTCAAGATGATTTTTCTAAACAAAAATTTATAGAGAGTATTCATAGTTTAAAAGGAATTTTTAAACAAATTATGGTAATTACTCATATTCAAGATTTGCAAAATGCTTTCGACCATAAAGTTCTAATCGAAAAAGACCAATTAACAGGTTCAAAAGTCGAAATTTTATCTTGACAAACATACATCAGCTATCATATAATGTACGAAGAGAAAGTTGGTGAATGTGAAATGGAAATTGATGAAAAAGATTTGATACCACAAAAATCTTCAAGTCAGAAAACCACTTTAGACAAATTGGACGAAGAATATGGGGATAAGAATTGTTCGTTTGCGGAAGTGGAACAAATTGGTAAAGCGATGATTGCCGCTTTACCAAAAATTAACTTTAACAAGATTCGTAATGAAATGGAACATATGCAGGTTGATGTATATGAAAATCCAACAACTTTTCAAATTACAGAATCTATGGCAAAAGTTCAACAATATAAGAATCGTTTATCTGAAATTGCTTCTATGGTAGAACATGAATATATGACACGTAAACGTGTTAATGATATTTTGTTTGATGCAAATCAAGCAGTTTCTAAGCAGAGTTCTGCTGATAAACGTCGTGGTGAAGCAACATTACGTTTCCCAATCCTTTTGCTTCGTTTTACTGATATTGAATCATTTCGATATGAAGTAACAAGTAAAATGAACAATCTCCGTAGCATCGGTGATACAATTTCTCGTCAAGCTTCTGTTATGCAGATGCAGATTACTCTAGGCGAGTATCGTAAAAAAACACCACAAGAATTTGAACAACGTGGCGAAGGAGAAGATAAACTTGATTATAAATCAGGTGCTCCTGAGCTTACATGGGAAAATGTATAAAAAATTGGCACAACATTATAATTTTGTTGTGCCTTTTTTTATTATCTTTGGAGGTGAAGATAATGTTAAAATTAACTGTAGAAGAAGACTTTATGAACGCACGATTGAAATATGATGCTGTTCAAAAAGCAATTAAAAAAGCTGAAATTCTTAGGCTTTCTCCAATAGAATGTCAGCCATTATTTGCAGAAAAATATAAACTACAAGATGATTTTAAAACAAAAAAAGAAAAAGTTATTGCCGCTCAAATTAATAACATTGTAAATTTAAATGATGGATGGTATGGAATCCTTTATAAAAATGGTAAAAAAACAGAAATGTTAGTTAGCCCACTAAATTCTGAACATTTGGATTCTATTAAAATTGATTTTACGACAGATAGATTAAAAGAACGTGACGAATACACCCAATTCGTTAATGATAATTTCAATCAAACAATTTTGAACAAATACATGAATAAAGTTCAAAGAAAGGCAGATGAATATTTAAAACAATTTTTTGATTGTCAGGATACAATACGAAAGAATGATAAGACCTATTTTTTAACATATCATTGTATTAAACGTTGGAACGAACGTGTTAATAATAGTAATGATAAATTCGATGTAAATCAAAGAAAAGAAATTGTATCAAATATTGAATCTTCTTTTAAAAAGTCAAATTGTGTTTATTACATGGAAGAAACAGAAACAGAATATTATTTAAATCAAGAAGATATGGTTCTGTTTGTTATTACGAATGATGATGTTATTGCTACTTTATGGGTAAATAATTTTGGTTTTTCAGACAAAGAAATTAATAAAGTTATTACTCTTATGCAATTGCAAAAAATAAAATCGGTTAGAGATAATTATAATATTATTAAAAAAGAATATAATAATGATATTCAGATGTTACATGAAGATGAACAAATTTTTACAAATCAATTATTTGATGTAAATGAACAAATTAAATTTTTGGTAAAACAAAGAAATGAATTACAGAACAAGAAAGATGAAATTCAAGAAAAAATTTTAAAACGTAGAACAGAATTGAATAAAGAATATTTGAAGTTACAACATGAAGAAAATATTATCTTTAAACCTCAAAAATTGGTGAGCGTCGATGAAGAACAAACAAATAATTAAAGCACAATTATTTCAAAAGTATTTTATACGATTATGTAAAGAAGTTACACATAATTCTAACATTCAATCAGATAAAAATTATAAAGATATTGCTGTAAAAATTATTGTATCTGGTGTAAAATGGATGATATATTTATCGGATAAAGATTATAAAGAATCTTATCCATATATTGATGCAAGTTTTAAATGTATCATAAATATGTTTTTATTATTTACACCAAAAGAAATTGCAACAATTTTTCCTCCAAATAAAGTATATCAAGGAAAAAAATACAATATGAAAGATTATTTTTATGCGCAAACTATGATAGATATTTATAGTGAATATGGGTTTAAAAATAATCCTGAGCTTCTTTATAATTTTTTTACTGATTTAACAAATGTGGATTTGTGGATGTTTTTAGTAGTCCATGAAAAACTATATTATTATTCAAAAGAACATCAGCAAGAAATAAAAAGAAGAAAACAAGTACAGAAGATAAGAAAAAAATTTAGAGAATGTATTATTGTACATAAAGATTCCTATGAAATATTAAATTCTGTAAAGGATGAATGAAATTGTCAGAAATTCGTGATTATGAACCGCAGTTTGATGAAAAACAACGGATTTTGCCAAAACAACATTTTTGTGCAAGCTGTAAAAAAAGAACAATGTGCGATAAATTGTATGAAAAACACAAAGAAAATCATACTACAAACAAATATGCAGAAGTTGTTCTTTCTATGTATTATACTTGTGATGATTACGACCCAATGTATATTGAATTTCCAATTGAAGTAAATGAAATTCATAATGATATTTCTTATGATAGATACAATATGGAAAAACACGTTGGAGAGTGGTGCATTACTTCTCTAAATGCAGAGGGTTATGATGAAGATTTACATGTTGGTATTTATTTAGGAATGTTGCCTTTGAATACAATTTCATTGTATGACAGGAAAACAAATATTATTACAAATAAGTTTAATACGAATCCTGCTATTTTTGTTCCTCTTTTTAACAAAATCTTCTATGGATTCAATATGAGGTGGAAGTTTATTGATGTTCAAGATGATATTGATGAAGTTTCTGACAAAGACCCAAAAGATTATCTTGAAATTGCAAAAACATATCTCAAAAATAAGTTGACAAAAAAAAATAAAAAAAATAGGATATGATAATATCAATGGCAGGGAGTATTACTTCTATAGACAAGAAAATTTAACATAGAAAATGCTTGACTTGTCATGCGTGAGTATGATATACTTACTCACGTAAGAAGTTTTAACCAACGTTGACCTAATATCAGATGCCGCATATTGCACAGATAGCTAACGTAGCAAATATAGCAACAGATGAAACGTAGGTACAACATATTACTCAATGGAGGGTAAAATTATGGCAACGAAATTTGATATGAGTTGGGACGAAGTTAAGAGTGGTAGCAACTCGCAGGTAAATTACATGCGCCTTGAAAGTGGTAGTGCAGGTAATCTTGTGCGTATTGTATCAAATCCTTCTGAAGTTGATGTTCATTGGGAAGTAGATAAGAATGGTGCTCGTCACAAATTTGTTTGTGGCGGTAGTAAATGTATTCTTTGTGAGCATGGTTCTAATGTTCAGACACGTTATCAGATGCTTGTTATTGATAAGAGCAACTGGAATCGTGAGCATGGCTATAACGCAGATGGACCACAGGTTAAAGTTTTGGATGTTGGTCGTAGCGTTGTAAAGGCTATTAAGAATTATGCAAGCGACCCTGACTATGGCAATCCAATGATGTATGACATCAAGATTAAGAAGGAAGGTACGGGCAAGGATACTCGTTATTCTGTTGTTCCGTCTCCAAAGAAAGTAGAACTTACAGATATTGAAAAAAAGGCGGTCGAAGAAGCTCCTAAGATTAAGGACATCAATAAGATTCGCACAACAGATGAAATTCTGAATATGAACCTTCTTCTTCTTCAGGATATTGCAGGAGACGATGATGAAGAAGCACCTTCTTCTAGCAATAGTGGTTCGGAAGATTCTGATTGGGATAACTTCTGATAATAAATCACATAGAAATAAACAGAGAGGAAATGAATATATTCATTTCCTCTTTTTGCGAGAAAAGGAGATTTCTTTATGTTTATTTTAGAAAATCAAAATGATAATATTGATTCAAAAGATATTACAAAATACCATGAAAACTTTTCAAATTTCAATCGTAATTTAGTAGATGGTACAATTAATTTCATTTGTAAAAAATTATTTTGTACCTATTATGGAAGTCATTTTTTACAGCAATGTAAAGAAAGAATGATACCAATTCGTGATATATTAACTATTGTTAATATGGGAGAATGTTTTGAATATAAACTTATAGACAAAAAATACTTGTTTCGTATGGCCTTTCGTATGAAAACGAGAGGACATGGGGATGATATTTATGTTCTTCAACCATTTTACAATACGGATTATCAGAATGTTTCTGTAAAGTATATTACGGCATACAATAATCGCCATTTAGATAATCATTACACTTTAGATAAAACACAATATGAATTAGGCAAAACATATTATGATAAAATATAATAAATAAAAAAAAGGAGTGCTTTATTTTGGATAAGCCTATTGTCAAACTTTTAACTTATACCCCTGAACCTGAAAAAATTATTGCTTCTGCTGCACGTCTTTGCTATGCGAATACTGTTAGTATTGATACTTTAATGGATAATCTATCTGAAGATAAAATTGAAACAATGGTAGAGAAGCTTGTTTCTATGGGGCATTCTTCTCCTTTTTGCCAAGTTTCTTATACATTTGGAATTGAAAATGTTAGCCGGGCTTTTACTCATCAGTTCGCAAGACATCATGTAGGAGTATCATTTGACCAACGTTCACAAAGATATGTGAATGAAGGAAAATTTAATTATATTACTCCACCAGCAATTGAAGCAAACGATGAAATTCATGAAAAGTTCCAAGCGTTTATGGAATATACAAGTCGTTTTTATAATGAAATGGTAAGTGCAGGAATTAAAAAGGAAGATGCTCGTTCTATTCTTCCTAATGCTTGTGAAACTAAATTAATTGCAACTATTAATGCACAAGAGCTTTTTCATATTTTTGGCTTACGTTGTTGCAATCGTTCCCAGTTTGAATTTAGACAGGTAGCGAATGAAATGCTGTGTCTTGTAAAAGAAGTATCACCAAAGATTTTTAAAAACGCAGGAGCGCATTGTGATATGTATGGATATTGCCCTGAAGGAGATATGTGCTGTGGAAAAGCACCGACACTTCAAGAAGTTTTAAAAGGATATAAAGAAAGAATTAGTGAATAAAAAAACGGCTATCGGAAAGAGCATCTTTCTGATAGCTTTTTCTATATTTAAATTAGAAGATAAAATACGGTTTTTATATAGGAAGGATAGAAAATATGGCAAATATATCACAGTATGTTTTTAGTAATTTAATTACTGTTCAAGGACAAAACCCTGATATTTATATTGATGATTACGGAACATTATATAGTACTTTTGCTTATCAATCAGATGATATTGGTTGGATAGACTTATATTACTCGGCAGATGCAGGAGTTACTTGGGAAAGAGATAATGAACTTCCTACAAATGAAAAATTACAATTAAATAATCCAAAAATTGTTGTTTCAAATGATATTTATTATATTTTAGCTACAGGCATACCAACAGATGCTTCTACAGGTAAAAAAGCTATTTATATCATTCGTAAATATACAAATTTAAATGATAATGGCGAAACAACATCTGAAGATTTTTGGGATGATAATTATACAAAACTTATTTATAATAGTAAATATAATTGTAGATTACGGGATGTAAAATTAGATGCTTATGGTTTCTATATCTTTATCACTTATGATAGAGAATTAACAAACGGAAATTATGAAGCTCGTTTTGCTGTTTATGGAATTAGTGATTTTAAATTAAAAATGGATGTTTCATTAAATGATGAAACAGAAGTAAATCAGCATAATGCAAGACTTTGTATTATAGATAGTGAAACAGTAGGCTTTACATGGGAAATTCAACATAAAACTAAATATGATGGGATGACTTATCAAATTGCATATCGTCAATATAGTTTGACAAGTGAAGAATTTACAGATATGATTTTGGTAAGCGATGATGAAGTACATAATAATTACCATCAATCTATTTGTGCTGATTCTACAGGAGTTGTTTATATTGCATGGCTCAATACAAAAGAGCATATGGTAAACAATATTACTCCACAATATTATGATACAAACAATATTTTAGTTGCTACTATTTCCACAGGAAAAGTTTCTTCAAGAAATACAATTACAACAGAAGCAAAAGAAAATGAATATCCTTATATTTTAACAGATACTTCTGATAATCTATACATTCTTTATACGAAACAAACATCTGTAGAATATCTAACAAAAAAAGTAGATTCTAATGAATGGGTAAATATTACAAATCTAGAAGATTCAGATTGGAAGCTATTAATTGGTATTAGTAATGATGATAATCTTTATACGATTACTCGTAAAGATAATCAATTTAATTACATGACACGAATTGATACCAATCTAGCAGAAGTTTTTAAACCTGTTGATGACTTCCAAATTTATGATGTAGATGAACAACAAATTGGTTTTGCATGGACGATGGCAAGAAATGCTGAAAAAATCGTTTTACAAGAAAGAATTGATGATTATAAAGCATGGAACTATGTAAAAGCAAATACAACAACGACTATTACTCCAACGGCTGATGCTACATATATTGTAGGATTAAAAGCTAATACTAGATATTGTGTAAAACTTACATATGATACTTCTGACGGCAAATCTCACGTACAATATTTCCCGACGCATATTGTTACTCAAAATGAATCAGATAATAATATGATGTTTATGTGGACAGTTCATCCGTCCACAATAAAACAAACATTATATGTTGGTGAAGAACTATGGGTAGATGCATTAGATGTTCCAACGACAACGAATAATATTGCCTATACATATAATGATAAGGCTTCTTGTTATCGTTTAAATATTACAGGCGGTGTTGCAGACGGATATTCTAATGAAGCGTCACCGTTAACTATTTCTTTAAAAGATAATAAAGATTATGTTTTATCATGGACAGAATTTAAAAACGCAACTTACATTGAACTACAGCAAAGTATAGATGGCAAAGTATATTATCGTGCAACAAAACAAAATTTAAAAGTAACAGATACAACTTGTACATTAACAAACATTAATAATGTTACATATCAATATCGTTTAATGTATGTTAAAGATAATTCCATGAACTATTCTAATATTGTATCTTTAACAAATAATTTAAAAGCTGTAACCGTAGGATATAATTCTGCAACAATTCATTGGACTACAGTTGACCCAAAAGAACCTGTAAAATTTCAAGTTTCTACAGATGGTGGAAGTACATGGTTTATTAAAGTTTATAATATAGATAAAAAACAAAGTACTGCTACATTAAGAAATTTGGATTTTGATACAGAATATCAAATAAAACTTTTATTTCCTGAAAGATATACAGGAAAAAATTCAAATATTCTGACATTTAAAACAGAAAAACATCCAATTGAAAAGATTACATTATCAAGTTTAAATTCTTTGGATTCCCTTCATTTAAAATTTAATACAGGAAAAACATTTTCAAACATTGAATTAGAATTAGTAGAAATTTATGGAAATGTAAAAACTACAATTCCATATACAAACATGGATAATCTTACAAAGAAAAATATTAATGCTTCTACTGTTTGTATTGAAGGAGATATAACAGGATTAAAGAAAGGTACTTACTACTCTGTAAGGGCACACGCTTTAGGAAGTAAATATGGTTATAGTTCTTATAGTAAATCAGCAAATACAATTGGTGATAATCCACAGGGATTTAGTGTTGCTTCTGTTGGACAACATGAAGTTGAATTAAAATGGAACGCATTAGATAGAATCCCAACTGGAGATACAAGAGAATTTGTAATGATTACTTATACAAAAGATAATGTTTTGTATGATTCTGTTACAGTTCCTATTATAAATACACCATTTAGAATTGATGATTTGGAACAAGATACAACATATAAATTTAAAATGTTCTGCTATTATGGAGACAATTATGGTGAATCTTCAGAAGTAACGGTTACAACTGGTGCAGATATTTATCCTGCATTAAATGGAGAACGTTTAAATGATGAAACTTGTATGGCATATAGTTCTGTTGATGATAATTTTTATATTTTTGATAAAGGAATTTTATATAGCTATAACAAAACAACAAAAGCACAAGCAATTGTTAAAGATTATAATTTAAAAACAAATCATGCTTATGGAGATATAAAAACAGATAAAAATGGGAAAGTTCACTTGCTATTTACAGCAGATAAATGTGTTTATTATGCAACAAATTGTAATGAACTTAAAGATGATGGTACAATTGTTACTCATTCTTTAACAGATGCAATTAAAATTGTAGAGAATCCTTATGCTAATGATTATTTATATCCAAATATGGTTATAGATATGTTAGATAACAACATTTATATGACATGGCAATCAGATTATGGTAATTTTGCAGATATTGATATGTATCAGTATAGAAATGGCGTAGCTGTATCTGATAAGCCTTTTACCGTATTTAATGATAATAAATATAATAATTTACCAAAAATTCGTATGACAGGAGATGGAGGATGGATAGTTGCGGCAATAGATAATGATGGAGATATGAAAATCGGTATTGTCGATGTAGATAACGATTTTACCTCAAATTTGTATTTGCAATCTAGTTTGTCATTATCCGTATGCAAATTAAAAAATCCATGCTTGAATCCTGAATATAATAATTTCGATATATGGGTAGATAATTTAGGAACTATTCGTGTGTTTTATGATTCTTATGATTCTAATGGAAATAAATCTTCTACTTATGCTGTTTATGACCAAGATAAAGAAGAACTTTCTAATATCGTGCCTTATTCTTATGGTATGCATGATACAACAATGTATGAAAATGAAAATAGTTTTATTATGATTGGTAAAAATAATATTGGGATGATTTTTACTGCAAATTACATTGTTGATGAAAAAAATGATTCTTTCTCTGATTTAACACAATTAAATTTAATTGCAGATGAAAATATGCCATTGGTGACATGCTACGATGGAAAGGATGTTCATGTATTGTCTCGTAAAGCAGGTATGTGGAAAGTCGATAGTATAGATGGAAAACGCATTGTAGATAATGGTAATACAATTAATGGTATTTGTGTTAGTAAGCCTGTTATGATGCAAGACGCAGATAGTACATATATTGCTATGGTTTGGACAACAGGTGAACCTGAAGAATATCCGCAAATGTTTATCAAAGTTAATGAAATTACGCGAAACATTACTCCTACAGATGAATTTGGTTATCCAAATAATCAAAAAATTTATATTGATTCTATTGTAGAAGATACAGCAAAAAAGCAATCGGTAATTATTGCATATAATACTACAGAAACAATAACTCTTGACGTATCATCAATGTTATCTTATAATTGGAATAAGAGCAAGATTATTAATGAGTTATCATCAAATTAATAGGATTAATCGTTGAGCATCCAAAAACATACGCAAGTATGTTCAAACGTGTTTAAAAGTGGAGGTTTTTAAATGGGAGAATTGGATAAAAAACTACAAGAAGTTTTAGAAAGTCTCAATAAAACTTTTGATATAGAAATCCAAGACCAAGGTGATGATGAAATTATTACAAAATTAATAATTCGTCGTAAGAAACCAAATAATGATGGTGCAGAATTTTTAGAAAAGTTTTTAGGGTTTTTTGGTCCCATCGTTGAACAAATGTCTGACGGAGAAAAAGAAGTCGTGTATGAAGAAGGTACTGGATTAACAATTCGTCGTATAAATGAATAAACAAAAGAGAGTATGTACATTACATACTCTCTTTTTTATTAACGAATAAAAACTACATTTGTATTGTCCAAGAAATGCGAAATCTGATTTTCACGAAGAACTTTGTTTGCATCTTCTTCTGTCAAAATAGGATAAGCATTAAAGTTCTCAAGTGATACAGCTTTTACTACAAGCGGATTGGAACCAGCACGGCTATAGGAATTAATATCAGAAGAATATCCTACCATACCTTTTTCTACGACCTTATTATAATCCAAATTTTTATATCCATAAATTGGAGTGCCCTTTGTATCTTTGATAACCGGGCTCATAACGGGCTTCAGATTCATTCCACGGCAGTCTACGACAAGACCTGTGTAGTTATACCCAGAAGAGATTGAAGGCGTATTGTAGGCGTTGCTAGACGTGTTATCGGACGGATTCGGAAATGCTTCCTTCTGGACAGGTTTCATAACGGCAGAAGAAATAGAATTTACACTACCATAAAGAGGAAGTTTCAAAGTAACATAATAGAGTTCATCTTCTTCATCATAACGTTCTGCTACAACCATAGCATGACGAATTGTACCCTGAATCATACCACTTGTTGTTTCACTTTCAAATGCCATATCCTGAACTGTAGTATTACCATTAATATTAATACCATTGACATTTTCAAGAAGCTCTCTCATGCCATTCATAATTGCGGCACGACGAGCCTGAAGTTTTTTCTGACCTTTAGTGGTAGCTCTAGAAGAAGGAGCACCTGCAACTTCAAGAGTAATTGTTCCTTTTTCCCAATCAACAACTTCATCATTGTTAATATAGGCAGAAGCAAAACATGATGTACAAAACATCATCAGCATTGTGAAAATCAAAAATACCTTTTTCATATTGAATCATTCCTTTCTTGATATACTCCCTGTTAGTTATAACTATATATATACTCCCTGTTAGTTATAACTATATGTATTCTGTTAGCTATAACTATTTATATACTCCTTGATATACTCCTTGTTAATTGTAACCATTTAGTTAAATATAACTATCTAACTAAATTTAATAGACTATCTGTTAATAAAATAAAATTTTTACATTGGAATCATCTTCTTTCTTCATAAGAAAATCAATACTGTGAATAATATTCCTGAGTAGCATCAGAATATTCACGAAGCTGTTTTTCAGTATAGCCATAGAGATTCACATTATGATTTTTGATGATATTATCATAATGAAGAATTTTAGCACAATATTCCATAACCATACGATTAACGGCACGATTTTTATGTTGTTTTGCAGAGCAGAACAAATCGTAATATTCATTTGGTTTATTATAACCATTCAACTGTGTAAGGGTTAAATAGTTGAAGCGAACGAAATCAAGTTTAGCTCTTTTGAATTCGTAATTCACACCATACCTAGGGTCACCGCCCATATAATAACCTGATAATCTTTCTTGTTCACTAATGGGGGGAGTAGTATAGCAGAAGAAACACATCAAACCTTCAGCTTCATCATCATACGTAATGCGATAATAAGTAGAATTATTAATCGGAACAACGTAAGTAGGAGCTTTGCTATACCTGTAAGACTGAAGGGTATCATATGAGGTCTGCTGTTTTCCTTGCATAGCGTATCCTGCAACAGCGAACATCATAATTTTATTGTAGTTATCATTGGAAACACAATCTTGGCGATTAATATTTACATGGTCAAAATAATAGAAAGGAACAACTTCATGTACAGGATACTGATGATTTTGTGGAGCAAAGAAATTGTAATCTTCAATGATATTATCTCCATAAGGTTTTGGAGAGACATTTGGATTATGTTTCATATAGCGTTCATCAAAGAACTTCCACCAATTCAATTGCATACGAAAAACACGAGCATCATAATTGAGAGGATTCTGTTCCAAAATCATATTGACATAGCTAAAAGCGGTATCGAAGTCATTTAATTCTGCATAAGATTGTGCAAGCATAAAGAGTGCTTTCTCATATACTTGTTCGCCTGTGCTTGAATTAACGGTAGCCTGTTGCGCGTACTGAATTGCCTGAGTAAAGTTATCAGAGATAAAGGATTGATTTGCAAGTTTCACAAGATTTTCTGCGTTTGTGTCCTGATAAGAAGCAGGGTTTACTTTTTGAGACTGCAAATCTTGATAAGCAATTTTATTATCTGTTGCTACATCTTTATAAACTTCATTTTCTGCATGAAGTTTTGCATTTTCTTTTGCGAGTTTTTCTTTAATGGAATCTTCATCAATCTCAACTGTAGCGGAGATTTTTAGATATAAGAGATTATAGTCATCTTCATCAAATTCCATAAAGACAATGCAATATGTATGAGGTTTAATTTGAGAGAAATTTGCAGAAGTTACTACAACTTCATCTTTGTCAAAGGCCAAATCTTTTATTTTTGAAATAGAAAGGATATAGCTTTCTTCATCCTGAGCGGCAGATTGAAGAATAGATTTATCTAAGTCTTGAAAGAAAGAATCATCATTTTGCATATCCTGAAAAAGGAGTCTATTGCAAACATCCCATTCTTTTTTTCCTTCGTCGGTATCAGCATAATTTTTGATATTATTTTGATGCTGATAATAAGTGTTGAAGGCGTCATGAGTTTTTGTTTGAACAAGAATTGGGATATAATCGGAAGTAACTTCTACTTCTTTTGCAAAACAAATATTTGTTAGACAACAAGTACAAATACATAAAAACATCAGTAATTTTTTCATTTTTTATTCCTCCTTTTTATCTTTAACTCTATACGTATTGTATCATAAAAACACTTTTATGTCAATAGGTATTTAAAAAATACTCTCTATTTTTTAGTAGAGAGTATTTCATATTAAAGGTTAATCACAGACATATTCTTTTTCCATTCTGGTTCGGTGCAATAGAGAGCCTTGCGATAGAGGAAGTGCTTATAGAAAGTTTTATTCATATCCATGAAATCATAAACATGTGCAAGATTACGACCTTTGTAAAGGCGAAGGACACGACCGACGCGCTGAAAAGCACGAGTAGAGGATTTACCGCTTGCTGTAAGAATTAATACCTTCAGAGCAGGGCAATCCAAGCCCTCATCAGCAATCGTAGAACCAAGAAGGATTTTGACTTTCTCCTGACGAGCACCTTCAAGGATAGCATTTCTCATATCCATATCCGTAGCACCATCAATAAGTTCTGTCGTATGAAGGTGATAAACCTGACCTTTGTAGGTAACATCCACAGGGGAGTAATCGAAACGTTCTTTAATCATGTTGAATAATTTCATACCATGTTTGATGCGACCGAAAAGAACCAAGATAGAACCGTCATCGTTTTTGATAGATTTGTCAATGAGTCTCATAACTTTTTCATTACGAGATTCATTTTCGACAATTGCCGTATCATACGTTTTTGCGTAGGAACCGAGCCAACCGCACGTATCTTCCTGTTTCACAAAAGCAATCTTGCAAGGAGTAAGTTTACCTTTACGAATTAAAGTGGAAGCATTGACGTTGGATTTAGGATTACGGACATTGATAGCGGCTTCAATGAGAAGGTCATCGTTTCCATCTCTCCAAGGAGTAGCAGAAACTGCGCAACGATAATATGCATTACGAGCTTTCTTTGCTACCATGAAAAGCGTATGAGCACCTAAGAACTGACATTCATCCACAAGAAGAGCTTTTGCTTCTTCAAGAATGTGAGATTTTAATGCCGTCTGCGGAGTAACAACGGTAATATCTTTGATATTGGATTCCGAACCCGTAAGAATACCAACATCTTCACCTAAGAACTTTGCAATTTCATCACGAAGCTGATAAGCAAGCGTTGCTTTCGGAGAAAGGACAATAACAGGTTTCACGCTGAAATCTGCAATCATACCTGCAAGAACCAACGTTTTTCCTGCTCCTGTTGCCATCTGTACAACCATACGAGAAGAAGCATTGTCGAAAACGTGTTGCTGATAATCTCTAGGAGTAATCCCATCCACAATATTATAGTCTGCGTTTTCAACAGGGATTTTTCTGCAATCATTCAATGTAACAGAGATATTGTGCTTTTTCAGAATGTTAACGATATAAGGGATAAGACCTGTATACGTCATTTTCGTTTTCGGATTAAACAGGACATGAAGTTGTTTCGGAGCACCAAAACCGCCTGTTGTATAAGAAAGACGATTTGCAATTTCATAAAGGACATCCATGTTATCTACACCCTGAAGTTTGCAAGTCACATTTCCAAAATCAATCGTAGCCATTTTTGATTCCTCCATTTCCTTATCTCTACGTATATTATATATGATTTCGATATAAGTGTCAACAGTTTTTTGAAAAAAATAAACAAAAATTTTTAGGTAGTAAATAGGATAGAAGTATTTGGGAAGATTTATTTCTTTTGTAAGTGAAATAAAAATGAGAGGGAGGGAAAAGAATGAGATTTGGGATAGATATAGATGGTACGATAAATAACTTTCAAGAAGTTGTAGCGAATTACATTTGGAAAGATTATGGGATTCAAGTAGATAATACAAAGTATGAATTATATAAAGGTATCCCGCAAAAAGAAGTAGATAACTTTTGCAATCGTCATGCAGAAGATTTTTTAAATGAAGTACAGCCATTAATAAATGCAAAAGAAGATATAGATAAATTATTAAAAAATAATCAAGTATTTTTAATAACTGCTAGAGGGTATGATTGCGCAAAAGATACTTTAGAATGGTTATATCGTTACAAGTTCTTGTATACAGATATTTATTTTAATTGTGGAAATAAAGTAGATACCTGTAAATGGAAGGATGTAGATGTAATGGTGGATGATTCCCCACATAATTTAATCGCATTACATAAAAATCAAATTCCTTATATTATTTTTGACCAACCATATAATCAAAATATCTATGGAGAATTATATCGAGCGAAAGATTGGGATAATTTATATAATTTTTTAGATTTTTATAATACTGAGATTAATTAACTGTAACAAGAATACACAATTAGTAGCTTCTCTTTAATCTATATTTTTTAAAGAGAAGCTATTTTTTAAGGTGGTGAATAGAATGTCAGATAAAACAGAGTTGTCTTTACAATCTCTCTATGATTTAATACAAACAAAAGCAGACAAAACTCATACACATACATTTATCGGTTCTATCGAAAGTGCATTATCTTTGCAAGGTGTTACATACGATAAATTTGTACGTAATGATTTAAAAAATCAGAAAATTAAAGCGTATTATGATAATGTTACATTTGGAATTTCGTCATTAGATACAACGATTACATTCAAATCTGAACATAATCGTGCAACGCTTGAAATATTTAATGAAAATTTAAGTACTCATAATTTATGGGTAACAGGACATAATAATGAAGATGTTGTTGTTAGCGTCAATGGTAAACTTTTAGTCAATGATGCAAAAGTTATTACCGTCAATGATAAAGGTGAAATAAAAGGTCTTGACCCTACGGATTTAAAAGTCCAAGAAGGAAAAGGAATTATCGTTGAAACCGCAGAACCTGTTGATAGAGTTGATGGGACAATTTGGGGCAAAGTTATTGACGAAGATAAAGTAGATGATGATACTGCAATCGCAAATCATACACTTTATACAGTTCCAATTGGTGGATTAATTAAAACGCTTTCTTCTATTGTTCCAAATGGATATGTACGCGCAAATGGACAATGCATTTCTCGTGAAGGATATTCGGGTTTATGGACATGGGTAAAAGCACATTCGTTATTGTTGCCTGATGCAGATTGGAAAGCACTATATACTGATTCTACTTCTAAAGTTTTGTATTATAGTTACGGTGACGGAACGATGAACTTCCGTGTTCCAAATATTCCGACAAATGATTCAACGATGGTATTGATTAAAGCATATGATAACTTAACGAATACACAAGTTGTAAATTTGGCAGGATTGAATGACCGTGTAAAGAAGTTGGAAAGTGAAGCTGTTGCAACAGGTATTGGATTTATTAAATACGCAGATGGTGGATTAATTCAATATGGAACAAGTGTTGGATTAGCATGTTATTTCTCTATGGCATTTATTAATAATTTGTATACAATTACCACAAGTTATATTGGTACAGCAAATGGTATTTCGATTACAACGACAAATAAAACAGCAACAGGTGCATTTTTCTCTGTTGTAAATAATGCAGGAATGTTCTTGTCAAGTATTAAGTTTGATTACATAGCGATTGGTAGGTGGAAATAATGGCAGATAAAGTTCGTTATTTTGCAGAATTTACCATAGAAGGGAAACGAATTACAACATACGTTGCTGATGGTATGCCTTATCGTGCGCAAGATATATTGGAAAGACATCCTGAAGCGGTAGAAATATCACCAGAAGACCAGCAATTGTATATGCAAGGGTATGTTCGTGGATTAGATGGTAGACCGCATGAAATGGTGGTTACAGAAGAAGATTTTGAAAAGAAGAAAGAACAAAAACGAGAAGAAATAATTTCATTGGCTAGAAGTAAATTAATTGCTTCTGACCATGAAATTGTAGAATATTTAGAATTGCATAATTTATCAGATGAAGAATATACTTTATTAAAACAACAGCGTCAAGCAATTCGTGATTATCGTGATGCAGTATTATCACAACTTGATACCTGTACAAATGTAGAAATGATAGATGCAATTCAGTTCTTAATTTAAATTAGCTATTGACAAAAATGAAAGGATTTTATATAATATGTAGTAGAAAAATTCTGCTACATATTTTTATTTGGAGGTGTTGAAAAATGTTTGAACGTGTTCTTGCAATTGGAGATATTCATGGTAAATATGATAAACTGACAAATCTTTGGGATAAAATTAAGTATGATGATTCTAAGGATTTTTTAATCTTTTTGGGAGATTATATTGACCGTGGAGAAAAACCTGTTGAATGTATTGAATTTGTTATGGATAAAGTAAAGAACAATAAAAATGTTCATGCTTTGATGGGAAATCATGAATTTATGATGCAGGAATTTTTTCATACGTGTGGCGTAGAACCTGCATTAAAAGATAAAGATATGGGATTTATGGATATTTGGCTTGACCCACAGAATGGTGGACATGATACATTGGATGTATTGAGAGAGCTTTATCCATCTGACCCTGATAGAGTAAAAAAAATCGTAAACTTTGTAGATAATCTAGACGTTTACAATGAAGACATTGATGGTTTCTTTTTTGTACATGGTGGTATTGACCCAAAGAAAGATGTTCATCAGCAAAGTGTGGAAGATTTAGTTTGGATTCGTTGGGATTGTTTTGACTTTTATGATAATGATAAGTTAACGCTTGTCGTAGGTCATACTCCTGTACAAAGTTTTGATGTAAAGAAAAATACGCCAATGGAAATGGAAAATAATATCATTTTGTTGGATACAGGTAGTTTCTTAAAGAACGGTAAAATTACTTGTATGAATGTTTTAACAAAAGATATTTGGCAAAGTTTGTAATTTATGCTATACTACATAAGTAGTATAGCTATTTTCATCATAGAAAGAAGGTTTTTTCTTTGAAAGACATTGATGCAAAAACAAAGAAAAAGAAGTTAGCAAGTTTAATGAAAACTATGAGTTCGCTTGCTAAGAAAACAAAAGATGATAATATTATTCAAATTTTGGGACAGAAGCCAATGGATGATACGGAACGTATTCCGACAGGATATCTGGCATTGGATGTTGCAACAGGTGGTGGTATTAAACGTGGGCGTGCTGTAGAAATATTTGGTCCTGAATCTAGTGGTAAATCATTAATTGCACAAAAGATTATTGCCGCTTGTCAGGAGCATGGAGGTCTGTGTGCATATGTAGATATGGAGCAGACTTTTGATGTTACTTTTGCTAAAAAATTAGGTGTAATTACAGATGATTTGGTAATTAGTCAGCCAGCTTCTTTGCAACAGGCTTTTGAAGTAATTGACGCGCTTGTTGATGCAGGTGTTGATGTTATTGTACTTGATTCTGTTGCGGCATTAGTTCCTGAAGAAGAATTGGAAGCCAATGTAGGCAAACAAACAATTGGTTTGGTTGCAAGATATATGTCACAGTTTTTAAAGAGGATTAATGTAAAACTTGCAAAATCAGGTGGGATTTTGTTAGCAATCAATCAAACTCGTCAGAAAATCGGCGTTATGTATGGTGACCCAACTACAACCGCAGGTGGGTCTGCCCTCAAATTCTATAGTTCAATTCGTATGAGAGTTTCAAAATCTGCTGACGGTATGATTAAAGAAAAAGGTTCAGATGAACCAGTTGGACAGGGAATTCGTGTAAAAGTAGTTAAAAACAAAACTGCTCCTCCATTTAGAACGGCTGAATTCAAAGTTTATTTTGATGGTAGAAAAATTAGTGAAACAGACCAGATTGCAGATATTGCACTTACTCATAGTTTGATTCCTCGTTATAACGCCGCAGGAGAACGTTGTGAAACAGGTAGACAGTATAAATGGGATAGTGAACCGAATTTTCTTGCTAAATCAAAAGCGGAAGTCCCTGAGCAACTTGATAAATTTCCAAAGGTTCGTGAAGAATTGAAAAAGATTATCATGAGTGGAGATATTGATAGTTATACAACAGATAGTGAAAATATGGATTCTGATATGAACGATGAAGATTTTGAAGCTCAAATTCGTGAAGATGCAGATAATATTCATGAATTAAATGAAGCTGAAGAAGAAGAAACAAGTTTTGATGATGTTTAACTGATAACAAAGGCACGGAGTTTAAAATGATTCCGTGCTTTTGTTGTATTAGTAATTTAAAATATAATACTATTGTAATTTTGAGAAAGACATAAAAAGAGGGACATATGGATATTTTTATCAATAAAAAAGTTTGGAATACATTTGATGATATTCAAAAAATAGAATATCAAAAAGAAGTATTTGATTATTATCGTTCTAATGGATTTCCATTTTATCCTACGAATCAACATTTTAGAGATAATGAATTTAAAAAATTGATGAATTTTAATGGAGAAATTTTAATAGATAAAAAATTAAAACAAACAATGCATGGGCTAAATTTAGCGTGGTCATATTTTCCAAATAGTTGGGAAATATCTTGTAATAATTTATTGACTCCTATGGAAGTTTTTAATAATGATGATAAATTCAAAAAAGTTATTGAAAAACGAATGAAAATGGGAGATAATATGTCTGATGCAGGAATTCGAAAAATGTTAAAGATTTTTACAGGAACACAATCTGTAAGCAATTTTCGACCAACATCTGCCTGTGCATTATATAATTATTTCGCCACAGATGGTATTGTATGGGATATGTCTTGTGGATTTGGTGGAAGATTATTTGGATTTATTAAATCAAAAGCTAAAAAATATATTGGAACAGAACCAGCGAGTAAAATTTATCAAGGGCTAATTAAAATTAAAGAAGATTATGGAAATAAGGAAATAGAACTTTATCAATGCGGAAGTGAAGACTTTATTCCTGATGAAAACAGTTTAGATTTTTGTTTCACTTCACCTCCATATTTTGATTGTGAAAAATATAGTGATGAAAATACGCAAAGTTATATTAAATTTCCATCACAACATTTATGGGTAGAAGGATTTTTAAAGAAAACTTTTGAAAATTGTTATCATGGATTAAAGAAAGGAAAAATTATGGCAATTAATATTGCAAATACAAAAACTTTTATTAATCTAGAAGATAAAGCAATTAAAAAAGCAGAAGAATGTGGGTTTACTTATGTAGATAAGTTTTATTATTTGCTTTCTAGTCTTTCAAAAAAATCCACATTTAAGTATGAACCTATATTTATATTTAAGAAATAAAAAAGGTATACGTAGATGTTTGTTCTCTGCGTATACTTTTTCTATGATATATCTATTTTTATTGTAAAGGAAGTGATAAATCTTGGTAGATGTTCAAACAGTAGACTTAGATTCTATGATGCGAGACATAATTAGCATTTTTAATTTAGAAGGAGTTGAGCTAGTTCGATTATCAGGTTTATTTCTAAGAGAAAGACAAATTGCGAATTATAACGATTTAACTCCAGTACAGCTAGATAAAATTGTACATAAATTAAACAAAGCAGGAGTTATTCACTACCGTTATATTTTGTATTGTCCACAATGCAACGATGTTACATACCAAATTGCAGAGCGAAAGAATCCTTTTGAAGCAAAAGTTTGTGATACCTGTGGACATATCTATATACCACAAAAAGAGTACTCATTGTTTGAGTATAAAGATTGAAATAAACACATTTTCTTGCTATAATATACATAGTATCATGAATGAAAGGATTTAAGGCTATGGATTATACGCAAGAACTAAAAGAGTATAAACATAATCTTTTTGATAAAGAAATTGGAAAGCCAGCTAGGGAATATTTAAAAAAAAGAAATATTACTCCTAAAACTGCGATTGCATGGAATTTAGGATACTGCCCGATGGATTATATGCCTGAATGTTATTCTAAAACAGAATATCCATTTTGGGAAAAGATGTGGGGTAGACTAATATTACCTGTTTATAACTCAAATGGAGAATTACTTACATTATCAGGAAGAGCTATTTCAGATGATATAAAACCTAAATATATGCATTACCAATTTCCAACGAGCTTCACGTTGTTTGGTTTGTACATTAATGAGAAAAATATTTTAAAAGATAATTATATGATTTTCACCGAAGGACAATTCGATGTTATTTCTGCATGGCAACATGGTTTAAAAAATGTAGCTTGTACGTTTGGAGCACATTTTTCAGCAAATCAGATTTTGTTAGCTTCTCGTTATACGAATCATGTGCTTGTTCTATATGATGATGATGAAGCAGGACAAGAAGGAGCTTTAAAATCTTATAAAAAATTAAAAATACATGGGGATGTAGAAGTTAAACTTTTAAAAGGAATATTAAAAAACGGTGAAGATTTAGATAATTGGGTACAACATCATAATGTATCATTGTTTCAAAAACTTGCAAAATCAAATGAAGAAGCTTTGTTGAAGTACAGGTTAAAAAAGATTATGGAATAAAAAATCCCGGAGGGACTTTCATATGAAGAAAACTTTTGTACTAGACACAAATGTATTATTATCTAATCCTGAAGCATTATTTACTTTTGATGATAATGATGTTGTAATTCCTGAAGCTGTTTTAGAGGAATTGGATAATAAAAAACATGGACATGACCAAATTAATGTGAACGCTCGTGAAGTCGCAAGAAAATTATATCACCTGAAACAAATTAATTCAAATACTTTGTTTGGTGGTATAGTTTTAGAAAATGGTGGAACATTAACTATTTGTCCTACAAGTAAAATAGTCAAAAAAAGTTTTTCTGAAGCATGGGATAATGATAAGAAAGATAACGAAATATTAAAAACATGTTTATCTTTAATGGAAACAAAAGAAAATGTTGTTTTAGTTACAAAAGATATTTTTCTTGGAATTAAAGCTGATGACCTTGGAATTAAAAATGAAGATTATAAAACAGATTCTGTTGTAGATTTGTCTGAACAATATACAGGTCAATTAGATGTAGCCTTAGCAGAAGAAGATTTCATGAAATATAACAAAGAAGGTATTATTGATATTCAGAAAGCATTTGTTGTTGAATGTACAAATAATGAATACAATGAGAATTATAATTTCCAAAAATATCCAAATGAATTTCTAATTATTCATAATGCTATGCAATATACAAAATCTACATTATTAGGAAAAATTTCTAGGAATGGAAAAGAAATTGAAAAATTACGTTATGAGAAAGAACATCCATTCGGTGTTACTCCTAGAAATGCATCACAAAAATTTATGCAAGAAGCATTAATGGCTCCGGTTGATGAAGTTCCATTAGTACTAATTAAAGGACCTGCTGGTACGGCAAAAACTTTTTATTCTTTGGCAGTTGCTTTAGAACGTATTATGAATAAACATAATAATGAAGGAGAATTTTTCCGTAAGATTCTTGTTTGTCGCCCAAATCAATTAATGGAAGAAGAAATTGGGTTTTTACCTGGTACAGAAAAAGAAAAGATTGGTCCATTACTTCGACCGATTGTAGATAATATTTGTTCTCTTGTGGATTCAAATAAAGAATCTGATGAACAGATGTTACAAAGTCAAGTAGATTACATTTTTGATAATAATTATATTGATGCACAAGCAATTGGATATTTACGTGGACGTTCTATAGATAAACAATTTATTGTGGTAGATGAAAGTCAAAATATTTCTGCAAGGGTAGCAAAGGCAATTGTTACAAGAGCAGGAGAAGGAACAAAAGTAATTTTCTGTGGGGACCCAATGCAGATTGATAATCAATATGTCACAGAAAAAACAAACGGATTAAGCTATTTAACAGAAAAAATGAAAGAAAGTCCATTAATGGCAGTCATTACAACAGATGAATCAGATATTGTTCGTAGTCAGTTAGCTAAAGAAGCAGTCAAGTATTTGGAAAATAAAGAAAACGAGGACTTTTAAAATGATTCCTGAGCAGAAAATTGAAATGCATTGGACAACAGCAAATAAAAAATATTTTGTTTCTAAAGGGTATATTTTTACAAAATTGAGAGAATCGTTTTATGTTTCAGTTTTTGATTTGCAAAATAATTCTACAAAAAAAATAGATGTTATTTGTGATAAATGTGGAAAAACATATCAGGTAATTTGGTATAATATTACTCGTAGAAAAGGAATACATGGGGAACATTTATGCATTAATTGTAAGAATAAATATTCTAAAGAATATTGGCAAAAGAATTATCATGTTAATTCTCCAATGCAGTTAAAATCTGTTCAAGAAAAAATGCATCAAACAAACTTAAAAAAATATGGATGTAAAAATGTATTTGAAAATAAAAATATTAGAGAAAAAATTAATCAAACAAATTTAAAAAAATATGGAAATGTTTGTTCTTTACAAAACAAAAAAATAAAAGAAAAAGCTAAACAGACTATTATAAAAAAATATGGTGTAGAATATCCATCACAAAATAAAGAAATTCAAAATCGTATTCTTTTAAATCGTGCAAAAGCATTAAATGGAAATACTGTAAATGTAATTACATCCAAACAACAGTTAGAACTTTGTAAATATCTTCACGGAGAAATTAATAAGTCTTGTGATAGATATAACATTGATATTGTTGTAAAAGATATTGCAATCGAATATGATGGAAAAGGACATCGACTAAGAGAAAATTTTAGTCATATATCTGAAGAAAATTTTAATAAACAAGAAGAAAAACGTGATAATATTATCATGTCAAACGGATATAAAATTATTCGTATTTCTAATTTAAAAGATATAAAAATTAACTTTAAAGTACTTGCAAAATATCTACGATTGTGTAAAAATATAGTTAAGAGAACAAATATGCATAAAGTTCAAATTGATGTAAGAGATATGTCAATTTATTATCAGAACAAAGTTATATATGGAGGAAAATATAATAATGGTGGATGAAGATGTAGTTGCAGATGTGGATTTAACACAGAGAACAGATGATGAATGGTCAGACATTTATCATGTACAACTTGTAGATGCAGTTATTGATACAGAACCTATTAATGAATTTGCATGGGCATATAAATTATGTCATTCACAATATTTTCCACGTCCTGCAAAATTAAAAAAAGGAGAAGTATATAATTACGATATTGCAGAACAAATGGAAATGCGTGCGATGAAAATTAATCGTGATTTATATACAACGGCTGATAAAGCTGAAAAACAAATTTTGGATAATGGTACATATATTCAGACAAAATATGTATTAGATTACCGTGTAAAACGCTAATAAATTATTAACCTGTTGATATATTCAACAGGTTTTTTCTATAATATTTAGTATGTTTTATATTTTCTTAATAGGAAATATAAAGTACGAGGTGAGAAAATTGTTAACAACACAAAATATTAAATATGTTATAATTGCAATCATCATAATTTTATGTGGAGTTTTCGCCGCTGTAAAAATTAATCATTATATTAATGTAAAAAATGAGCCACAGCCAACAATTATGACACAAGAAGATTCACAAAATCCATTGAAATTAAAAGAAGAAGTAAATCATAATAGTGGAGCACATTTAAATACAACACAAGCTAGAGAAGTAACAAATACAATTACAAAGATTATTGAACGTGATAGAAAACCAGATACAGTTGTTCAATCTACAGGGCAAACATATTTGCAAGATTCAAAACAATATGCAAAAGATAAAAAGGCTGATGCGTTTGTGATTACTCCTGCAAAAGGAGAAAAAAAAGAAGTGAAAGACATTAAACCAACGGATACAGTACAATTAAACCAATACAACATACAAGCATATCCAAAGAATCAAATGGGATTAGCATATTATAATGATAAGACAATAGAAGTGGATTATCAAAAACAAGTTAAAGTTTTTGGTAAACATATGTATGTTGGTCCTGCTGTAAAAGTTGATAAAGATGGGAAAACTGGTGTTGGAGTGAAAATGACGATTCCGTTTTAATAATTGAAAGGATTAAGAACATGTTTTATCGTAAGAGAAAACCTCTACTTCTAAGCTACGAGGTAGCCGTTAGGCTATCCGAGTAGCGAAAGTGGGAGATGACCAATATCAACTCTTGACTATTTTTACAAACAGTAATACAATTTAAACAAAGGAGGTGAAACAAAAATGTTGAAAGCATACAAATTCAGATTATATCCAACTGAAGAACAAAAACAATTCTTTAATCAGTGCATTGGAAATGCACGTTTTGTTTACAATCATTGTTTAAGTCTTAGAAAAGACCTTTGGAGAAATGAACAAAAAAGTATTTCCTTAAAAGAGCTTTCAAAACATATTACTGATTTGAAGAAATATCAAGAATATGAATGGCTGAAAAAGAGCGATTCTATCTCTCTGCAACAGTCACTTCGTGACCTTGATTCAGCTTTCCAAAGATTTTTCAAGAAAAAAGCTAAATATCCAAGATTTCATAATAAACATAAGAAAAATTCTTACAGAACAATTAATCAAAATGGAACAGTAGCCATTGAGAATGGCAAGCTACGCTTGCCTAAACTCAAAACACTTGTAGAAGTTAGACTGAGTAGATTTTTCAATGGAATAATCAAAAATGCTACAGTGTCAAAGACACCATCAAATAAATATTTTGTTTCCCTTCTTGTAGAAGAAAAAGATGTTTTTGGAACATCACAAGCCAACGAAGTTGGCATTGATTTAGGTATTAAAGATTTTGCCGTTTTGTCAAATGGTATCAAATATCATTTGAATACTCAGCATATCAAAAAACTTGAAAAAAAGTTAAAAAGATTACAAAAACAATTTTCAAGAACAATGCCTAAATCTCAAAACCATGAAAAGAAAAGAATTAAATTAGCAATTCAGTATGAAAAAATTACCAATTTTAAGAATGATTACTTTCAAAAACTTTCAAAAAAGTTAGTAGATGAAAACCAAATCATAGCTATTGAGAGTTTAAAAATCAAAAATATGGTAAAGAATCATAAATTAGCTAAATCTATTCAAGATTCTTCATGGAATAAATTCATAACTATGCTTGAATATAAAGCAAAATGGCAATGTAATTGCCAAGTAGTGAAGGTAGACACTTTCTTCCCTAGTTCTCAGATTTGTTCAAATTGTGGATATAAAAATCCATTGACAAAAGATTTGAAGGTAAGAGAATGGGAATGTCCGAAATGTCATGCTACGCATGACCGAGACATAAATGCAAGCATAAATATCTTAAAAGAAGGTAAAAGGCTACTTTCAGTAGCCTAAACCATATAAAAACTGTACCGTAGGGCTTACGGAATCAGCGCACTGAAAGTGCGAAAAGCCTATGGAGATTGTGTAAGACGAAATGTGATAAAATCACATACGCTACGGTCTGAGAAGTAGGAATCCTCCACCTCTTTAGGTGTGGGAGGATGTCAAAAAAAGATGTACTTTGAACAATATTAATATTGGAACGAAATCAATACTTAGTGATGATGCTAAAAAGAAAATTAGTGAAAGCAAAAAAGGTGAAAAACATCCATATTATCATAAACATTTATCAAAAGAACATAGAAAAAAAGTTTCAATATCATTGAAAGAATATTATAAAAAACATCCAAAAGAAAAAATTTCAGAAGAAATGAGAGAAAAAATGAAATTATCTCATAAAAATATTAGTAAAGAAACAAGAAATAAAATGAGATTAGCTAGATTAGGTAAACATTTTTCTCCATTTACAAAAGAACATAAAGAAAAATTGGCATTGAAACATAATATTCCTGTAATATGTATTACAACGAATAAAATTTATCAAAGTGCAAAAGAAGCACAAAAATTAACAGGTATATCAAGAGCATGTATTTGTAATTGTTGTAAACACAAGCAACAAACTGCTGGTGGATTAAAATGGGAATATTACAATAAGAAGGATAGAAAATGAGTACTACAGTAAAACAATGTAAAGTATGTATGTCAAAACATAGGGGAATTGTTGAAGCATTAGCAATTAAAAAATTTTCTCCTGAAAAAATTTATGAATACTTACAAAGTATGCAAGACCCAAAAGACCAAAAAATTGTGCAAGAAGAAAAATTAAAGCCTTCTTCTATTCGTAGACATTTGCAACGTCATTTTGATGCAAAAGATGACTTAGCTATTAAAGATGCAAGTGTACAAGCTAGAATTAAAACATCACGTAAAAATTACTATGATGGTAGAAAAATAAACATTGATAAAGCAAATACAATTTCTCATATGATTGAACTTGCTTTGGCACGTATGGAAGAGTTAGAAAATTTGTCCGATGCAAAAAAACATCAGTATACGATTGGTTATATGGGACAAATTAAAGGTTTGGTTGATGAATTAAATAAAGTTAGTGGCGCAATTAAAGAAGAAGGAAATATTGATGCTACTTTCTATCAAAACCAAATTGATACATTTGCAAAAATTGTTTTAAGTACAATTCGAGCTTTAGACCAACAATTTGATATGAATTATCAATTAGAAGTTGCATTTGTAGATGAATTTAAAAAACAATATAAAGTCTTTAAAGAAAGAGAAAATTTGATTTTAAGCGGACAGCTTTCGCCAAAAGATGGAGAAGTTGAACGTAATGTCAATACATTTAATGATGCTAGTAAAAATGTATAAATGGAGGAAGAACATTGTCTTATAAATATTACTTCAATACATATCAAGAATTACTTACTTTTATTGCTTTTGGTAAAGATTTATGGACTTGGGGTTGCATGAGTTTTATTTTAAGTTCATCTACGGGTTCAACATTGAATTTAGATACATCCAATAATAGTGGTGCAGGAATTGATTACATTACGTTTTCAAATACAATTCCATATATTTCAAATTATTATAATGATAATAAAATGCCAATTACAATGGATGTAAAATTAAAATGTCCTGAATCTTTTAGAGCACAAGCTGACCCAAGCAATTATTATCAAGCCTTTTTCTTGAATATTTTTACAAATGGTTCAATTAATTATTTAGCATTAGGGTATAACGAAAATGGCCCTGAAGCTGTGGAAGCACCATTTACTGTTTATGTTGCATATATACAAGATATGTTTGATAAATGGAAAACATATTATGCGACAGAATATGAATCTTAATATAATATCATTAAAAAGTTATGTTTTCATTTAAAAATTAAGGAGTGTTTTGTTTTGCAAGATACAGCGAAAGCAATTTTAACGATATTTAAAAATTTGAATTTTAAAGCATATTACAATGGTGAAAAATGTAGAAATGAATTATATAATGATTTAAATCGCGGAAAACATTTAAAAGCCGTTCATACAACGATTGTAACAAATGCTCTTGCTTCTGATATACAAAGAATTTTTCCTCATGCAGTTGTAGATGAGCACAATCCAATGAGATTCTTTATAGATTTTGGTAATGAAAATATTGTTATTGAATCTTTTCACAAACAGACATATTATCTTTCAGATGGTAAAACGGAAACTTTTTTGGCTTATCCGCAAGTAAAGCATGTAGATACTTTAGATGAGGATTTTGAGCGTAAAGTATTTACTATTAATTGTGTTGCACAAGACCTAGAAGAAAATAATTATTATGGTGTAAGTGCACACATTGATATGGATAAAAAAATTATTCAGACAATTCAAAAGGATAAGAAAGTTTTCTATGAATATCCAATTCGTACATTACAAGCATTTGTTTTAATGTCTCAAACAGGTTATACAATTTCAAAAGATACATTGAAATATATTCGTTCTACCATGCGTTATTTACGATTCATGCCAAGCGAATTAGTAGGAAAAGAATTAAGAAAAATTATTGTAGGACAATATGTTGTAGAAACATTTAAATTAATGAATAAATTAGGAATTTTTAATTCTAAATGCTTAATTGATAATGATAAAAAAGAAAAGATTCTTGAAACTTTTCATAATTATTCTCCTGAAAGATTTGAAGTGTTAAATAATTTTCGTATTTCAAAAGAAATTGAAATGGAATTATGGTCAGTACTATTTGATTCACAAGAACAAGCATATAAAGAACTTTCAAAATTTCATTGTTTCTCTGAAAAAGAACTTCATACAATTATGTGGATAATGAATAATCAGAATATTTGTGAATCAAAAACTGATATTGAAATGAGAAACAATATTTATAATTCACTAACTGATTTTGAAAAAGAAAACGGGATTCATTATTTAAAAGAACTTATTATTAAACTGAATCATATTTATAAAATTATACATAAGAATGATATTGATAAAAAAACATTGTCAAAAAAATTAATGTTTAATTTGTGCTGTAGGCCATATTTTGTAAATCAAATTACTTGGAATATTTCTGATGAAAATAAACAAAAATTAATTCCAAAACTATTAAATGAAGTTAACTATCCTGTAACGGAAGATGAAATAAAACAATATATTAAAATAAATTTAGGTGATGAGATGTGAAACGTTTAGCATTAGATGATGAAAATATAAAAGAAAAACCTTCACAAGATTTATTAAATGCAAGTGCAAAAGTGCTTGAAGTTCGTAAAAATGCAGTAGATTTGCTTGATATATATAAAACTTTATTCAAACATTTGAATGAAGTGTATAATGAATATCCAAATTTGTATCAGGAGCTTCAAAGAGTTGTACAATTACCAACAAATGAAGATGCAGAGCATGTTGTTGGATTTTATAAAGATTTATTGCAAGAACTTGAATTATTAAAAGACTCTGAAAATCTTGAAAAGGTAATGGAAGGAAATTCACTTGATATTCCTATTTCAGAGAATGATGATGAAGAATAATTGTATTTTTTTGATAAAGGGAGGATGTCATCAATCCTCTTTTCTTTTTGAGAAAAAAATGGATGGTGAAAAAATTGTCATATAAAGTTCAAAAAATAATTTTGCATAAATTTAACAATACAAGCAAATTATGGACAATATTATATCCTAAAACATCAGGCGATATGGTTTTAGGACAAGTTTCAGATAGTAAATTATTTGATGGACATGAAACAAAAGATTTTATGCCATCAACATTTTCTAGCTTTATGCGAGTTGTAGATACAAGTCATAAACCACAAGGATTTCTTGCAAAGAAAGCTATTTTTCATAGTGATTATGATTATATGGAAAATTATGTCAATGTAAATTTTCCATATGAAAATTCTGTATGGGTACAGAATGAAGTATATGTTGAAAATGGCTTAAAACGCTTATCTACAAGAGAATATGTAGATAATGTACATGGTATGTTAATTGGTACGCCAACACTAACAGCAACAGGAAAAAACACTTCTACAAATGGTGAAATTTATAATCACTTAGTTTATCGTGCTGAAGAAGCAGATAAATTAACATCCCCAAGGAATATTAACAATATTCCGTTTGACGGTACAAAAGATATTTTCGTTCCATTTTATATTGTTTCTGATTATCCACCTGCAAACAAAGAATTACTTTGGATAAAGGCTTCTACTCATGTATTATGTTATTATGATAAAGTAAAAAAGAATTGGTATCCAACAACAGCAGTATGGCAAGAAGAAAAAGATAAAGTTATGTAAGGACTAATCGTTAAGCATCCAAAAGCATACGCAAGTGTGTTCAAACGTGCTTAAAAGTGGACACCAAGCCTTTTAAACACGGCTAAACGATTGGTTTCAAGCCCCAGTGACTACGGGCAGGGAAACCTGCATCGTAGGATGAACTCTGTCAGAAAGTAAGGTTAAGACACACCCTCGGATGTACCTTCAGTCCGTTGCTCTGTGAAAGCCAACGAAGAAACACAGCTAATGTCCTGCCGTGGCAACATGGAAACTTATGTCCTCTTTCTGACTTTGGCAAGAAGGAAAATTCCGTAGAAATGCGAGGTAACAGAGATGTTAAATTTTAAAGAATACGCTTTCGTCTTGGACGCTAACGGACAGCAACTTGACCCGACACGGGTTAATAATGCGTGGCGGTTAGTTCGTCAGAAGAAAGCTAAACTTATTTCAAAATTTCCAATAGTTATACAACTGAATAAGGTGGTTAACAATCTTAACCAAGACAAGTTTTTTCTTGGTATTGACGATGGTTCTGTTCATGTAGGTATTGCTTTAGTTCAAAAATGCTTAACAAAAAACAAAGTTCTTTTTAAAGGCGTAATTGAACAAAGAAAAGATGTTCACAAGCTCATGGAACAGAGAAAAGCCTATCGCCGTTATCATCGGTATCATAAATGGTTTCGTCCTCAAAGATTTAATAATCGTGCTTCATCTAAAAGAACAGGGCGGTTAGCACCTTCTATCAAGCAAAAGAAACAAGCAATTCTTAGAGTTGTTGATAAACTATCTCAATGGATAAGAGTTGACCAGATTTGCTTAGAAGATGTAAAAATCGACATTCGTGCTTTAGTTGATGGTTATAAGCTTTACAAATGGCAATACCAAAAATCTAACAAACTAGACGAAAACCTTCGAATAGCAACAATTCTTAGAGATGGTTGTTGTATGGAATGTGGCAAAATAAAAACAAGTTTTGAAGTTCATCACATTACTCCACGAAAGAATGGAGGAAGTGACACTTTAAGTAATTTGATAACGCTTTGTCCTCATTGTCATCAAAAGACTTTTGGCAGGGAGCTTTCTTTAGCCGAAAGGTATTATTCCATGATAAAAGGCAAAAATCTCAAAGAGCTAAAATCCGCACAACACGTTATGCAAGGGAAGACTTGGTTTCATGAGGAACTTTCCAAGCGTAGCAAACTAATCTTAACCACAGGATGCGATACCGCAAATAAACGGTTTGACTGGAATATTGAGAAATCTCATTCCAACGATGCAATCTGTATCACGGGATTAAAGCCCGAAGAAACAGAGGTAGTAGAATATACAATCAAACCGATGCGTAGGCAAAGTAAAGCTAAAACAGACAATGTTTTAGGGATAAAACATCATGATTTAGTTGAATACACTTTCAAAAATGGTGAAACACATCGTGGTTATGTAACAGCTCTTTATCCAGAGTTAAATGCTTTAAATTTTCAAAGCAAAACCAAGCATTGTAAAAAAGTTAATGCGAAAAAATGTAAACTTCTTTGGAAATTTAATAAAATTTATTGGTTAAAATGTGTGTAAAATACACTTTTGTACACATTTGTATATGTTTTTAGAAGGAGGAGTTGTTGTATGAGCAATAGTTTTTCAAATGAACGTATCGAAAGACAAGTATTTGATAAACTAGTTGATAGATATAATGATTTAATCAAAGGCGTTAAATTATATGGTTATCCTTTACCAAAAAATTCATATTCTCCAAGCGTAACGGCATCAAAACCAATGATAGATTATCAATTGGTTTATCAAGAAGATTTAAAATATGAAAAATCTGATATGCAACCGCGCTTATATTCTTTACAAACATTACAACGTGCAATAAATTATTTAGAGAATCGTTATAGTTATAATTGTAATTGTTATTCTTTACCGTTGATGTGTCAAACTTGTCAGCATCAATGCAGTACAGATAGTGGTAGTGAAACAGGTCAATGCTCTTGTCAATATGATAAACTAAAACCTGTTTGTCAAACGTATGCATGTCAGACGTTAAAATGTCAGACAATTTCTTCTATCAAATCGTGTGAAAAATGTGAATCTTGTGAATCTTGTCAGTATTATGATACGGATGTTCCTCATTGTCAATCTTGTCAGGATATTTCTTGTCAGACACTTGCTTGTGAAGCGTTGAAGAATCAATGTACTTGTCAAACATGTGAAGGTCAATGCACATGTCAAACATGTCAAACAATTGGATATTATGATTCTTGTCAAAGTCAATGTAAAGTCTAATTTCTCTTTCATATAAATTATGTATAATATGTATGGAGGGAGAATAATGTTAAATTTATCAGGAATTATTGAAGAATCTATTGTTGATGGTGATGGAATTCGTTATGTTATTTTTGTACAAGGTTGTCCACATCATTGTATTGGATGTCAAAATCCTAGCACATGGGAATTCAAAAAAAATGTATTGATAGATGAAAATAAAATTATTCAAAAAATTAAAGAGAATCCTTTATGTAGTGGAATTACATTTAGTGGTGGAGAGCCTTTTACACAAGCAAAAGAACTTACAAAATTAGCAAAACAAATTCATACATTGAATAAAGATGTATGGGCATATACAGGATATACGTTTGAGCAATTAATCAAAAAAGATAATGAGAAAGCAGAATTGCTAAAGAATGTAGATGTTTTAGTAGATGGAAGATTTATTTTAACAGAACGTGATATATCTTTGAAATTTAGGGGTTCAAAAAATCAGCGTGTTATTGACGTACAAAAAACGCTGAAAAATAGGCGAATTATTTTAAAGTATGAATGATGAAATAGCTAAGAGTTTCAACAGCTCTTAGCTATTTTTTGTAAAAGTTTTTCAAAAAAGTGTTGACACTATTGGTGTGTTGATGTATAATAAGTATAGAGATAGGAAAAGAGATAAAAACGGGAGGTAATTAAAATGTTCCGCAACAAGAATTACGAATGGATGCTTAACTTCGATATGTATGAAGATAAATTCTTTGGCTCCATCTATTGGATGTATCTGTATGCAAAGCTGATGCATCAGGGCGACGATAAAGACCGCTATGAGCTTGAAGAAATCTACAACAGCCGTGGTCAGAACGTTCCATTCCCATTCTGCATCCTTACGAGCATCTTTGGTTTTGGTGACAGATATAAAGAAACCTGCAAAGAATTTATCCAGAAGACAATTCGTGCTTATTATGATGATAATATTGAACGTGATAATAACACAAAAATGGATAATCTTGCAAAAGAAAGAGAAGAACTTGAACGTAAAGCTAACTTACATTCATTTGGCTATGTTCGTAAAGAACTTCAGGAAGAAGCAGAAATTGAAGAAATGCGTTTGGATAGCATTCATACAGAAAAACAGAAAACTTTCAAACATGACCCAAAAAATCCGAAGCTTGTAATCAAGAGTGGTGTTGGTACTTACCTTCGTGAAGGTGTTCAGATTCTTCGTCAGGACGATGTTGTTATTAATCAGCATGGAGGTACAACAACGGTTGTTCATGGTGTGGTTTTTGATATGTATAATGGTTTTTATGCATGTGCAATTTATTGTGACAATGATAAAGATGAAAATGGTTTACCTCATGTGACTACGTTTCATTCTCGTAGATATGCCGACGTTTCCTATGAAACGTTTAGCGGATATAGAGGGCGTGTTCAGGGTATTATTTCTATGTACATGGAAACTTTAGCTCAGTCGAAAAGATGGGCAACTATTGACGGTGGTTTGGCTTTCCTTCGTAATCTTGAACAGAAAGTGGAAGCGCTTGAAGAAGCGAAACGTTCCAAAAAGTCCACTAAAAACACGACGAAAGTCTCTGCCAAAAAGGACGTAGAACCAGATGTTAACATTGATAAAATCAACAAAGCACTTGGGATTACTGATACTGATGAAGATTTAAATGGTGACATTTTCTAACGCCCTATAACAAGGCTGACTAAAGACTCGGTACTTTAGTCAGTTTTTTTATATTATAAAGACTTATGTCCTTATCTTATTTGTGTCGCAAAGAAGCAATATCTCCAAATTTTTTGTATATTAAGATTATGGATGAAAGCAATATACACAAAAAGATAAAAAAGTCTTAATTAGGTGTTTTATCTGCTTTTTGACAACAATACACGTTGCCATAAACATAGGTGTACTGAGAGGTGTTTTTCTTGATGTCGTATGTAGCTATTGCATTAATAGTCGTTGCCGCAATTTTATACGGTGTGAACTTATACTTTACAAAACTAAGAGATATTAACGCATTGAAGAAAGAAGTAGAAGAACAAGCACTCGCTTTATTCCTTTATGCTGAAAAGCAACAATGGGTAAGCGAAAAGAAATTCCAATTTGCTGTTGATTCTCTTAAAAAGACAATTGATGATACGAAACTCGCAAAAGTTATTGGAACATCAACTGTTGAGAAGTGGGTACAGGATTTATATGATTCTGTGAAGAGCAAAATAGAAAAAGAAGTTAAAGAACTTCAACAAGCGTAAGTTAAAAGATATGCTTGCATAGTGTGTGATATTGCAAGCATATTTTTTGACCCATAAATTCAAAACATATCTATCCTGTAACAATGTTAACATTTTTGTATTAAATAGGTCGGTTGACCGAAGGTGTTAGGAGATGGAAAGAGATACTTTCAATGAAGAGGTCCTTCAAAGAATTACAGCCATTGAAACAAACATGAACTTGGTACTTTCTGAACGAAAGAAAATCCAAGAAGAAATTGTGAACCTTGAAATGAAGAGTTTACAGGAGAAACAAGACATACAAGATGTTAAGGAGCAAATCAGCCAATTTAAGTCCTTAATGATAAAGATTGTTGTCGGCGTTGGAGGTATTGCAGGTAGTGTAGCAATATCAGTAATTCAAAAACTACTAGGATAACATTTGAATAATATAAACTTTATTGTAATAAAGAGTCCCTATTGAAGAATGTGGATATTTTTTGATACTTTACAAGATGTTATTTATGTTATTTGCAATAAAAAAAAGCGTATGTACATGAATGTACATACCTTTTTTTATTTTAGTGTTAATGTAATTCCGAAATAATTGAATAAATCTTTGACGTTCATAGTCATAATAGTATTACAGATATTATTGTAAACTGCATATGACATATTTGTAACTTCTGTATTGAGTGCAGAAGCATCGTAATTTGGTTTATTTTGTGTATATGCATCAGAAGCAGGTTGAATGAATTTTGATTGAATAATATTCATTAATGCGCTACCATCATTAAATAAAAGGTCTTTGAGTGTATTCGTATCATCATTTAATGTTTGCATAACAGATTTTGCTACACTTTGTGCATCTAATTGCAATAAATCACTTTGATAATCATCATTGATAATTGCTAAACGCTTCATAAAAATTTCCCCTTACGAAAGATTCTAGTACTTTGTTTATTAATAAATACATTTTGATAGATTTCAGATGTGGTATTCCATTCTATTTTTTTACCACAACGTGGACAATATATATATTCCAATTTTAGTTCTTTTCCACAGTATTTGCAAGTTAAAGAATCCATAAAGCATCACCATAAAATACATAGCTCAAATTTTTTCAAAAATAATAGAAACTTTTTTCAAAAATCTGTTGACACTATACGCGAAATGTGATAATATAAAGATGTCGAAAGGAAAGGAAAACAAAAGGAGGTAACAAAATATGAAGAGTGATGTAGAAGAAAAAATTGAAATGTGGTGTGATGCAGACCGTCGTAGTCGTATTGAAGATACTGCAAAATGCCCAACACTTCAGGAATTGATGGATTGGTATCTGACAACTTGGTTTACAGAACGTAACTAATTATAGGAGGTAATTAAAATGAGTGCAAATGTTGAGAGAAGTGGATAATTTGAAAGAAGAATGGCGTGGTATAGAATTTTTCAATAAAAAATATGAAGTCAGCAATTGTGGAAATGTTCGTAGCTTATGGTTTGGAAAAATAAAACCCATTAAATTACAAAACAATAGACACGGTTATCTATGTTTTACTGCACGAAATGGCAAGGATAAACCGAAAACTATAAGAGTACATGTAGCTGTTGCAGAAGCATTTTTGGGTGAACGTCCTGAAGGGTTGATTATAAATCACAAAGATGGGAATAAACATAACAACAATGTTCAAAATTTAGAATATGTAACTTATAGCGAAAATAATCTTCATGCTTTAAGAACAGGTTTAAGAAAAACTGCCGATATGAATAAATTGGTTGTTAAACGTGGTGAAGATAATTACAGAGCAAAGGTTACAGAAGAACAAGTAAAACAATTCTTAAAATATCATTATGAAACAGGCTATGGCTATAGAAGAGTCGCTAAACACTTTGGCGTTAGCCATAGTATTGTAAAAGATATTTTAAGTGGTAAAAATTGGAAACATGTGGATAGAGAGAGTATAAAGAAAGAGGTTGAAGAAAATGCACAACGTTGAAAATATGTTTTATGTGGATGCAGATGGTCGGCACGCTCCTTGGCACAAAATGGGGCTTCGTGTTGAAGAAGCTCCTACGAGTGAAGAAGCTCTGAAACTTGCAGGTTTGGATTGGGAAGTAAAACAGACGCCATCGTTTATTGAAGTCGATGGTAATAAAGTTCCTACCGGGGACATTGTAAATTATCGTGATACAGATAATTTCATCCTTGGTACGGTTTCTGAACGTTATAAGCCTGTTCAGAACAAGGAAGCATTTGCTTTCACGGATTCTCTGATTGGAGAAGAAGTTCGCTATGATACGGCAGGTAGTCTCGCACATGGTCGTGTTGTATGGCTTCTTGCAAAGATGCCAAATATGAATATCATGGGTGATGAATTTGAACCGTATCTTCTGTTTGCTAATTCTCATGATGGTAGCTCGGCAGTCAGGGTTACGATGACGGATATTCGTGTGGTATGTCAGAATACCCTCAATTTGGCTCTCAGACGCGCTCCTAGGACGTTCTCGTTCTTCCACAAGGGAGATATTCAGTCCAAACTTGAAGAAGCTAAGAGGACGCTCCAGCACGCAGAAGCGTATAATGAGGAGTTCAAGAAAGAAGCTCAGAATCTTTACAAAAAGAAGTTCACTCGTGAACAGGTTCAGAAAATGATGAATGACCTCTTCCCGATTCAGGGTGATGACATTTCTCAGGTGCAGGTCAATCATATGGAGATTATGCGTTCCAACTTCATTAAAATGCTTGAAGCTGATGACTTGCAGAATTTCAAAGGCACGGGCTGGCAGATTATCAATGCCGCAAGTGATTATGCATATCACGCTCGTCCTGTGAGACTTTCCAAGAACTATGAAGAAAGTCTTATGAAGAATGCAATCATCGGGAACAAATTCCTTGATAAAGCATATGAACTTGTTCTTAGTGCCTAACAAAAAAAGAAGGAGTATCAAAGCTCCTTCTTTTTGTTTGCTTGAAAAACAAAAATAACATCAGTAGAAAAGATAATACGAATCGTTAATTCGTAATTACGATATAATAGTACTCCATAAAATCCGTCTTTCATTCCAATACTACTATCTGTTTTATCTACTTTTTGGCAAAGAATATCACAAATAGCATTAAATTTATCATCAGTAATTCCATAATCACTCATGTTTGGATTAATTGCATCACTACGCATTGATTTAATGCCTAATCCATCAAATGCATCTAATAATTTGTCTAGATATTCTGTTAAATGACTTTCTATTTTATCTTCCAATACTGTATATTTTGGTGTTGTAGCTTCATTTTCATTCACTACCGTATAGGAAACTTCATTTATATCCATAATACATCACCTGTTTGATTACATCCAAAGTTGCTCGAAATAATCAAAAAAGAGTTGTTTCGCTTCTTTATAATATGTTTTATATTCTTCAAATTGTTCTTTATCGTTAAAATCAATTTTGTCTTTATCAGTTTCTTGTAATACTTCATTTAAATACCAAATCATTTTTGAAATATTGGATTTGAATTTTTCAATTGTGGTTCCATTTGGATAACCGACTGTTTTATTTTGATATGCACTTAAAAGTTTTGGTAAAGAAATTTGAGCAATTGTAGAATCTACATTATACAATGCACAAGCATCAAACATTTTTTTTACTTTGTCTTTATAATTTTGGATATTTTTTTCTTCTTCATATGGATTGACTAAGATTAAAAATCTATCGTCACCACATTTATCTAAAACTTTAAAGAGTTCACTACGATAGATACATCTATCTTGAACATTTGTATCCAATTTTAAAACAACACGATATTCATTATTTTTTAGTTCTTTTTCTATTTTTTGAACATATTTGTCTAAAAGAGCCTGATTTTCTGATTTAAAAACATCATTATAATCTAAATTTCCTTCTTCATCTTTATCTTCTGCTTCTGAAGCAGGGTCAAAATCATAAACGTGAAATAAACCCCTTAACTTTAAAAAGTTTTCTTCTTGTTCAGATGACATTTCGTTATAAAGTTCATTCAGTTTTTTCAGGTTCTCTTTCGTCAGAGCCATGTTCTGCTTCCTCCAATTCCTTATCCTGTTCTTTTGGAGTTTCTTTCTTTTTTGATTTCTTTTTTGGTTTTAAATCTTCACGAAGTTTCATCAATACTTTACCAAGAGTGTTTTTTCCTTGCTTATTTGTTTTCCCCCAAAATGGATTATCCCAAGTTGTTTGATTAATAAGTTCTTCATTTTCTGTAGCTAATAATTTATCTTTTAATTCTTTGTTAGAAAATTTTGCTTTACAAACTTGATACATTAAATCAAATTTTTCTTCATCAGTAAGTTGTCTGACATTTTTAGAACGCTTTATCATTTGAATCGCATCACGAGGGATTGCATGAGATATGATATTTTTCTGCGTAGGATTTTCTATAAGCTGTGCTAGATAAGCACAAATAGCGTTATTATAAACAATTCCATCATATTTAAATGACTGATTGAAATAATCACTTAAAAATAGATATTTGTCTGTAAATCCAATTATACTCATGGATAAACCTCCAAACTTTTATTCCAAATGTACAACATGGAATTTGAATTTGTTCTTATCCAACATCCTAGTTATGATATTGGATTGTTCTTTACTTTGAGAATAGACTTTTACACAAAGCGTTTTGTTTGTATATTCATCATATACAACGTTTGTTGATACAGGAATATTGAGTTGTTTTAATGTATCAGCTAATAGTTTTCCAAATTCCATATTTTTAGCTGTCACAACATAAATAAACATATGAGCAGGTTCTATCTTATCCAAAAATTTTGGAGGGAAATAGGAACCTGTTAAATTCGCTAAAAATACAATCAATGCGATTGTCATTTTATCAGAACTATCTGAATTTGCCATTATATCTGCTACAAAAATAAATAACATAGCAGATAAGCTGTTGCAAATAGAAGATATTAAATATTTTTCTTTAATTAAGAAAACGTTTTTTATTGTTCCTAACGCGCAATCAAAAAATTTAAGCAGAAATGTCGTTAGCATCATCTTTTGTTTCTTCACCTTCCGTATTTTGTTCTTCTTCTGAAGGGAGATATTCAACAAAAATTTGATGGATAGCGTTTTCGTCTGTCTTAAAATAATCTATCATAAATTTCTTCCCCTCATTTAGTCCATCAAGTTCTAATTGATGATGGATTTTTGTATCATAATCATGCCATTTATCAAGTTTTGGAGCATCCATTTGTGTGATAGTGCTTTTCATAATATTGTCATTCAAACCAATCATATTAATGAAAGCACCATTTTTATTATTAATTTCTTCATATACATGACGTGTAATTTCCTTTGACACAAAACGAAGGAAATCATAAATCATGGAAACATCATCGTCATAATCAATTGGAATCATACAGGAATACAAATTGTATGCTTGATGATTATAATGGCAAAAAATGCCAATACGTTTATATTCTTCTGACTTTACGATAATGTTGTGGACGTTTGTAATGAATGAAACAGAAGAATTATTCAAGTCTGCTTCACAAATTGTATTTTCATTTACTTTCATTATGATTTTCATAAATCTTTCTCCATTCTTTTATAAAATTTTGTTCAGATTTTAATAAATAACGCAAGCTATTATTAAATTGTTTTGAATCTAATGCATATAAAGAAGTTAATAACATACTATTTTTCTTTGCAATTGTTTCTTTTAAAATATTACGCATCATTTTTAAAGTATGATTGTTATAGCTATATTGTTCAATTTTATGAAATAAATCATCGTCACATGGATATTGTTTTCTATCCAAAAAATTATTAATGATATTGGTTTGCGGTTTTTGACAAGTTTTGCGAGTTGGATGATATTCCATTGTTGGTGGACATACTTTAAAAACAATATCTTTATATTTACGTCTGATATAATGACATGTTAAGGTATATTCTTTTGGAAATGCTAAATTATACATAGATAAAAGATGATACTGTTGATTATCAATAGCACGTTTAATTTCAGGTTCCAAAGTATTACGAGAAATTTTTTTATTCAAATGAATAAAATCATGAAAATTGTGTAAATCATTTTCATCATATGTAATGGTTTTAAAGAAATCTTCGTCATAAATAGAATCTAAACGATTATTTGTTATTGTTTCTGTATAAAGTTCAGATTTTTGTGATTGTATATCAGAATAACGTAAAAGTTCTCCTCCACACATACATTGATATTCTTCAATATGAAGATATATGTCAGAATTTTTATCAATATAAAATGCACGATGACATTTATCACAATAGATAGTTTTTTCTCTTGATACATCACAATATAGATAATCGTTTACTAATGTATCAAAAAAATATGTGTTTTTAATTTTGTGAAAAATACTATTTAATTCTTGACGATTTTTAAATGTATGGTTTTGATTTGTACATAAGAAATATCTTATAAAACTCTTTTTTAGCTTTTTCTCTGTGTTTAACATATAATGTTTAGAGAATTGCATACAAAAAATGTCTGACAATGAGTTGTACCAAAGTTTGATAGGATTTAATTCTTCATTGAATCCTGCAAAATGTACATTTGTAGAACATGGAATATCAAATTTATTTTTATATTCCTCTACCTCATTTCTAGCTTCTTCAAAGATGTTTTGTATTTTTTCTTCTGTAATAGGCTCTTGAATATACATATCCGATTGACCTCCGTTTGAAAAACACTTCGCACTACTAATATTATACGATAGTCACTTATGGAAGTCAATGGATAAATAACTATATTTCGCCTATTTTCTTATTAAAGACTAGAGAGAGTATATAATTCTTAGTGTTACGTTAGAGAGGAAATATATTATATGATAGAATTGCAGTATTTAACACCTATTGGGCAAGAACTTCGTAATCGTTGGATGAAAGATGAAAATGACAATTTTATTGATAATAAACTATATGCATATTATTTGTATAAAGAAAAAAACAAAACTGAAAAAGAAGGAAAGCGTTCACCATATACGTTAGAAGATATTTATGATGTATGTGGTTTGGAAGATGAATGTCCAAAAAGTAGAATTAGTCCATATCTTTGTGGATTAAGTTCAGGATATGAATTATTAGATAATGAAATTGTTTCAGATGATGAAACAAATGAATATTGTTCAAAGCAAGTAAAAAGCTTAGAAAAAACATATCAGCGTGTAAAAATTGAACAAAAGAAATTGAATATTCGTAATTATTATTCAAATTTGGCAATTCGTAATGCTGCAAAAAAAGAATATTCAAAAGAAGAAATGATAGATGCTATGCGTTTTGACGTTAGCAAATACTTTAATATTAATATAGATACATATTCTCCTACTGAAGCAAGAGTTTTTCTATTATTAAGCGACTTCCATGCAGGCATGGGGGTTAACAAAGAGTATAACAATACTTATAATAGAAATGTATTTATAGAGAGGTTGATTGAACTTGCTCATAAGACAATTTATAAACTAAAGCAAGTGAAACCACAAGTTGTATACTGTAATCTGTTAGGAGATATGATAAATGGTATAATCCATGAAGACGGTTTAAAAAATGCAAGTGAATCTAATGCATATCGTCAATGCAAGTTATTTGCACATGGAATGGCAATTTATCTCACAATGATTGCAGGTGTTGTTCCAAAAATATATGTTGCAGGTGTAAAAGGTAATCATGATAGAATGTATAAGCAGATGGACGCTTGTACAGAACAAGATACATTTTATACCATCTATATGAGGATGCTTTTGTATTCAATCAAAAGCATTAATGAACAAATTAATAAAGAAAAAGCAAAGAATAATCTTCCGCTCTATGATACGATTCAAGTAATTCCAAATAATTCTCATGCAACATCAGAAGATGAATACTTTGATATGGGATTAAGTACAAATGCTTATATATCAGGTACGGATGACAATGCTATAAAAATCATTCTTGCACATGGTGAGAATACTTCTAAAACAAAAGCGGCACAGCAATTAACAGAACTATATAATCAGCAACCTGATTATGTGTTCATGGGACATTTTCATCAAAGTGCGAAACAAACCAATGGTAAAACAACAATTTACTACAATGGAGCATTATGTGGACCTGATAAATTCGCACAGAACAAAGGATATAATTGTCCTCCATCACAAAGTATGTTGATTCTAGAGGATGGTATTGAAGATTTTATTACTTTTGAATTACAATCAGGATGGTCAAATGAAAGTGTTTTCGACAATAAACATTTTGAGTAATTGTATTAAATTAGTGTGGTGATGAAAACATGAATAATATTTTATATTTAATTCTGCATAGTCCATCAAACACAGTTTTAGAAAAAGGTACAATTATTAAGCAAGATAATAAGAAAATTTTTATTGATTATAATGGAAAACAATACGTCTATATTAAAGATGAAAAAGATGTTGGAAAAATGTTAAGTAATTCCAATGTGATTAATTTGTTTTAATATCTCGGTGGCATCAAATGAAAGAATATAAAGTCAAAATCAAAAAGGTACAAGAAAGTGTATGTATTTTTCATGCAAAAGATGAAAATGATTTAAATGAGATTGTCCAAGAAGTCATCGGGGATAATGGATTTTATTTTGAAAATCCGAAATATGAAATAGAGGTTATCAACGATGAATGAAGAAACACAATCTCAAATAGAAACTATTACGCAACATTTTAATAGCCTAGAACCATTACCTTCGCAACAAAAGAAAGAACGTAAATTTATTGACGCTCTTTTGAAAAGTTTATATCGTTATTATGGAATAATCAATCCTACATACATTTGTATCGCGGCATTTGTATTAGGTGTAATTGTAGGTATTGTTTCTATGTTATTGTATACCATGCAATAAAAAAGAGAGAAGAATTTATTTTTCTTCTCTCTTTTTTTCTTCTTTTGATAAAATAACTTCAAATGCAGGGTCAGGAGTTTTTTCTTTTTTTTCTTCATCATCTGTTTTTCTTTTCCAATTTCTATGAATTTTCTGTATTCTTTGAATTGGACTGACAGGAAGAAAACTTGTAATTTTGATTCTATTCATAGTTCATATTTCCCCTCCAACAGTTATCGTACAACAGTTATCGTACAACAGTTATCATACAACAGTTATCCTCCAACAGTTACTGTATAAATCTTTAATATTACCCTTCTAACAGTTATTACACAACTATCTTTAACAGTTATCATATAATAACTATCACACAATCGTATTCAATAGCTATTGGATATTATCTTTTTATCTAATACATAAAAAATATAATTCTAAATATCTTTTTCATAGCAATCTCATTTAAAATATGTTATACTTGTAGATAAGAAAGGAGAAAAAATTATGATATATGTTACAGGAGATACACATGGTGGATTAGATGGAAAAAAATTGGATATATTTGCAAAAGAGCATCCATATCTAACGAAGAAAGATTTTATAATCATATTAGGGGATTTTGGATATATATTTTATCCCAATGCAAATAATGAAAAAGAGAAATATCAGTTAAAGCATTTAAATACACTTCCATATAGTGTATTATTCATTGATGGGAATCATTGTATTAGCTATGATACAGATATTTTAACAGATAAAGGATTTAAGAACATTGTTGATGTATATCATGGAAATGATAAAATAGCAAATTTTGATATAAAGACAAAACATATTCAATTTGATTATCCAATAAAGAAACATAAAGTATTTCAAGAAAAAGCCATTGAAATAGATGGGAAAAACACAAACCAATGTATTAGCTATAATCATGATGTTATTATTCATAATAAAAAAGTAAAAGCATCTACTTTATTAGATAAGAACATTAAAGAAGAAGATTTTATACTTCATGGAAATATAGAACAAGATATTCAAATTTCAGATGATATGATACGTTTATTAACGAATGTAGTAATGGATGCTACAATCATAGACTTTCATAAAAAGAATATCAATTCTAATAAATGTACGATACAGTTTCATTTATCAAAAACGAGGAAGATAGAGCATTTAGAAAATCTATTAAAACGTTTATCTATTCCATATTCCAAAAGAATTTGTAAAAAGAGCAAACTTAATATTTTACAACCTTATTATATTCGGATATATTCTGATTCTGCAAGGATGATAAAATGTCTATTAAATGATGCAAAACAATTACCTGATTTTTTTAGATTTTTAAATATACATCAAACGAAAGTATTATTTGATGAAATTCTTTTTACAGATGGTTCCTATGAAGATAACAAAAAAGGAAATAATGGTTGTATATGGAATACGATAAGTAAACATGATGTAGATATTGTACAAGAAGTATTTATTAAGAATGGTTTTTACTGTTATTATAATGTTCGTCATCAAATAAGCGGGTTTCAAAATGGGAAGGCGCAATATATTGTAAATCTTTATTTAGATAAGAAAATAAATAGTTATGTGCATGTTGCATCAAAAATGTATTGTAATGATATGTATTGTTTTACAATGCCATTAGGGACGCTAATTACAAGACGGAAAGGGAAGATAGCATTTACAGGAAATTGTAATTTTTCTCGTTTAAATGCATATCCGATAGAAATGTGGAATGGTGGGAAAATACATAAAATATCAGATTCTATTTTTCATTTAATGCGTGGACAAATTTTTGAAATAGATGGAATCAAAATATTTACAATGGGAGGTGCAGAAAGTTACGATAAATTATATCGTAGAGAAGGATTTGATTGGTGGAGGGAAGAGATACCAAGCTATCAAGAAATATCAGAAATGATACAAAATGCTGATGATATAAAGAAAGTAGATTACATTTTAACGCATACTTGTACATCAGATATAGTACCGAAATTAGTAGATGGTGTAGCGATTGACCCTACGAATCAAATTTTAGATGTATTAAATGAAAAAATAAACTATAAGCATTGGTATTTTGGACATTGGCACATAGATAAAAATATTGACAAAAAGCATACTTGTCTATATAATAAAATTATACCAATAGGAAAAACATTCATGTGAGGTGAGGGAAAATGTTAGACATTCGTAAAATGAATCGAAAAGAAATTGAAAAGCAACAACGAGAAAGGTATTTAAAACATCTAAGCACTTATCAAAACAACATTAAAAAAATAGCGAAGAAAGCAAATAAAGAAAGAGAAAAATATTTACTTTCTTATAAAGACATTGGATGTATAGCAGGAATTTCAGGGGATGCAGTTAGTGAATTTTTAAGAGGTAGAAGTGTACCGAATCTAGTAAGTGTATCGGCAGTTATTCGAGCAATAGATATTTTGAAGGAGGTACAAGACCTTGATAAAGGAAAATCTCATTCGTAAAATGATAGATAACAATGCAGTAATTGCATTAGAAAATTTTTATCAATTTTGGGATATTTGCAGAGAATTTCGTCATGGATATTCTTATTCTTATAATGTATCGAATTTGAATAAAAAAGATTATGATACAATTGCAGAAAAAGAAGAATTTGTTTATCTTTGCCTAGATTCTGTAAACAATACAACGGTAGCGACGTTAAAAGATAAAAACTCTTTGTATGAGAATACAGAGATATTATCTTTTGAAAACTTCTATGATAAAAAGATTTTGGAAAAATATCATTTGAAAGTAGATACACCTTTTTATATTATTGGAAAAGGCGACAATCTATATATTTGTACTTTGGATGGAAATATCTTTTTCACAGGAAATATTGATAGTGATGAAAATATGGACAAAGAATTTCCTCCATTATCTACAGTTTTTGATATTTTAAATGGAAATATTAAAACACGAGTAAATGCAAAGCCAATCTTAGGAAAGAAATATTATTATGTAGAATATCCAATTACAGAAGATATGAAGCTGAATAAAGACAACTTCAAGATTTGTAAATCTGTATTTGAAAACTATTCAGATTTACTTCGTTGGAAAGCGGGGAATTTCTTCTATTCTTTGGAAGATGTCAATGCATTTGTGACAAAATAAAAAGAGAGATACTTTTTGGTATCTCTCTTTCTTTTAATATTTTTTTAGTTTCCTTGAAATATCTTTGATATTATTATCATATTCAAAAGATTTGTATAAAGATGTCTCATAAATGAATTGAGCTTGTTTTGTTAAAAGATTGCATTTCTTTTTCATATCAGAGTTAAACTTTTGAAATGCTTTTTTACGTGCAATTGTTTTTCCAATATCAATATCGAATGGAGTAGATTCATCAGGAGCATATTTTGCAGTTCCTGTATATTGGCTAGAAAGATATAATTTGTCTGTATTGATTTGGAAAATGTTATTTGGTGTGCCATGTAAAAGTTTCTGAATGTGTTTAATAGCACAGTTTTTTAATTCTTCTCCTTGAATTGTACAAGTGATAATTTTATTCTGTTCATCAACATCATATGAAATCATATAATTTCCTCCTAAGATTTGTTTTGATTTATTATATACAAAAATATGATACTTTGTCAAGTAAAGTCTATTGAAGAAAAGCAATAGATTTGGTATAATAAGAGAAAAAGGAGTGGATAAGGATATGAAAAAGAAAAAATGGAAGAAGAAAATAAAAAAGCAAAAGAAACAAATAGACTTTTTATATGATGTTATGGCGAAATTGATTTACAAAATGAAGGATATGAAATGAGAACAATTATTTGCAGATTTGAGAATCAAGAAAATTTAGATAAATTCAATGAATTGAATCATTTTCAATTAACAAAGAATACAAAGAGTTGTAATTTAGATACAGGTGTATTTGTAGAGAAACGAAGTACAAATAGTACATTTCATGTAGATGAAACATGGAAAAAGTATTGGATAGATATGCCTGAATTTTATGAGCCGAAAAATGAAGCGTATGCAAAGATAGATTTTGAAACAAAAAAAGATATAGAAGAGTTATCAGAAATCTTTCAACAGAAGATAACAGAGAAAACAAAGTCGATTTGGTTTCCAAAGTTAGCACAGCATACAAAAACTTTATATCGTGTAGTAGGAGAAGGAAAGAATCAGTATCCTATTTATATTGTTAGCAAAGGACGTGCAGATATAAAGAAATGTTTAACTGCGAAATGGTTAAACCAATTAGAGGTAGAACATTTTTTGGTAGTAGAACCAAATGAATTTGAAAGCTATGAAAAAGCATTTCAGGATATGAAATATACAAAGTTGTTAATCTTGGATATGAAATACAAAAAAGATTATGAAACTTTGGATGATAGAGGAGATACTATAGGAAAAGGTCCTGGTGGGGCTAGAAACTTCTGTTGGGAACATTCTAAGAAATTAGGATACAAATATCATTGGGTCATGGATGATAACATCGACTGTTTTCATTATTTAAACCATAATACAAAGTTTAAAGTAAGAACAGGTTTAATTTTTAAAATAGCAGAAGATTTTTTTACTCGTTTTTCTAATGTAGCATTTGGGAGTTTGAATTACTCTAAATTCGCAAAAGAAAATGATAGACTTCCTGCGTATGTTAAAAATACGAGAATGTATTCTTGCATCTTTATTCGGAATAACGTACCTTTCCATTGGAGAGGAAGATACAATGAAGATACGATTTTATCTTTGGATGCCTTAACAGAAGAATGGTGTACGATACAGTTAAATGCCTTTTTAGCAGATAAAGTTACAACGCAAAGAATTTCGGGCGGTAACAATGAAATGTTCTATCAAAAAGAAGGAACAGAACCGAAATCAGAAATGCTTGTGAAAGAATATCCTCAATATGCAACAATGGTATATAAATTTCATCGTGCACACCATCATGTGGATTATTCTTCTTTTACACAAGAATTGGAATATCGTAGTACTTATCAGAAAAAAGAGGGTATCAATAACTATGGTATGAAAGTTGTTAAGATACCTGAAGAATGGTCTTTGGATGTTCACAAAGATTGCAATTCATATATCTTACAACATTTAGATGAAACAGAAAAAGTGCTTTGAAATAGTTGCCTTGAAATATAGGCAACTTTTTTAAAAACTTTTTTCAAAAAACTGTTGACACAAATAAAGAAACATGCTATTATAATGGTACATAG
>Ga0256405_10001585_pt1 | contig 60622 bp, 57 predicted proteins | sample RumenRJG_02DNA_FD_189096 | JGI IMG/M metagenome (GOLD analysis project Ga0256405, IMG submission 189096) | Bovine rumen microbial communities from Lethbridge, Alberta, Canada - RJG_02 | ecosystem: Host-associated > Mammals > Digestive system > Stomach > Rumen | place: Canada: Alberta... | reverse complement strand
ATCCTGAGCCAGGATCAAACTCTTCTTTGTATATACACTTATTATTCTAGCTTGATCCCGACGCTCTCAATTCCTTTTAGAATTGACGCTCTCGTTTCTTGTACTTTTTCGGTACTTGCTTGTACTTATTCCACTATTTTCAAAGATCGTTTTCCCGCGCTTTACGCGAACGGGACTGCAAAGGTAGAAACTTTTTCTGAACCCACAAACTTTTTTTGCGATTTTTCAAAAAATTACCACCTTTGCAGCAGAATCAGACAGCAAAATGGTATCTCTGTGGAACATATTCGCTGTTTTCAGCAAGATCGGCGCCTTCACCATCGGAGGCGGCTATGCCATGATTCCCCTGATTCAAAACGAGTTGGGAAAACGGGGATGGATATCGGAAGAGGAACTTCCGGACATCATCGCGCTCGCACAGAGCGCGCCCGGCATCCTCGCGGTGAACGTTTCCATCTTTGCGGGATACCGGCTGCGCGGCGTAAAAGGCAGCATTGCCGCCACCATCGGCACCGTCCTTCCCTCTTTCCTGATGATCCTGCTCATCGCCATGGTATTTTCCGGTTATCAGGACAACCCCGTGGTGGTGCGCATTTTCAAGGGGATCCGGCCCGTGGTGGTATCGCTCATTGTCGTTCCCATGGTCAACATGGCCCGCAAGAACAACACATCCGTCTGGGCCTGGCTCCTGACCGGCATCACACTGGTCCTGGTAGCCTTCCTGCAGGTATCGCCCATCTGGATCCTGCTGGTGCTCATCGTCCTGGCTACCGCGTACACCTATTATAAAGAGAGGAGGACGGAATGATGGAAGCGGTCACCCTGTTCCTCCAGCTGTTCGTGACGTTCTTCGTCATCGGCCTCTTTACTTTCGGAGGGGGCTATGCCATGCTGTCCCTTATTCAGACACAGGTCGTTACGGCGCATGCCTGGATTACCGAGAGCGCGTTCACAGACATCGTGGCCATCTCCCAGATGACCCCCGGTCCCATTGGCGTCAACTGCGCCACCTACGTAGGGTACAACGTGGTTACGGCCGCCGGCGGCAGCCATCTGCTGGGCGTCCTGGGCTCGTTCACCGCCACCCTCGCCGTGGTTCTCCCCTCCTTCCTGCTGGTGTTGATGATGGCCCGATTCTACGAGGTCATGCGGCACAACCGCATCTTCGAGGGGGTGATGGCCTGGCTCCGGCCCGCGGTCGTGGGCCTGATCGGCGCAGCCGCCGCCATCCTCGTCCTCCGCACCGGCTGGACCGACGGGCACCCCTTCCTGGAGGTGGTTCGGGAAAACTTTCCCGATTGGAAAAGCTGGCTGCTGTTCGGCGGCGCCCTGGTGGCATCGTTCTGCTGGAAAGCCGGACCCATCCTGTTGATTGTCGCCGGAGGCGTCATCGGTTTTCTAATTTACTAGATTTTTCGTATCTTGTGACGATTTATTAACCGTCACAAAGAATGAAACGCATTATCGCTCTATTCTCTGCCACACTGCTCTGCCTGGGCCTGTCCGCCAAGGGAGAAACGGTGCTCAACCTGATTCCCTACCCCCAATCCGTTCAACTGGGCAAAGGCTCCTTTAAAGTAGCCGGTGTGGCCTTCAACGGAGATCCCGCCCTTGACTCGCGCAGCCGCGAAGTCATTTCCCAGTTCGCCAGCCGGATCGAGCTGGTCAGCGGAAAGACCAATTCCGTAGCCTTCCCGGCCGGTTTGGACGCCGTCGTGGCGAAAGGCAAGGCCAAAGGTTTCCTGTTCATGCTGGACAAGAGCCTGGGCGAAGAAGCCTACACCATTGAAATTACCCCTTCGAAAGCCATGGTAAAGGCATCCGCATTCCCCGGATTCTTCTATGCCATCCAGACGCTCTATCAGCTGCTCCCGGTCCAGATTTACGGGAAACATCCCGTTTCGGAGGTCTCCTGGCGCATCCCCGCCGTCATCATTCGCGACGAACCGCGCTTCCGCCATCGCGGATTCATGGTCGATAGCGGCCGCCACTTCTTCAGCGTGGACGAGATCAAGAAAGTCATCGACATGATGGCGATCTACAAGATGAACCGGCTGCACTGGCATCTTACCGAGGACCAGGGATGGCGGTTCGAATCCAAAAAATATCCCCGCCTCACCGAAATCGGCGCCTTCCGCAACGGAACGATGATCGGGAAGGACAATACCACGAACGACGGGATCCGATATGGCGGCTACTACACGCAGGACGAACTGCGCGATGTAGTGGCCTATGCCGAAAAGAAGAACATCACCATCATCCCGGAAATTGACCTGCCCGGCCACATGCAGGCTGCCCTCGCGGCCTATCCGAACCTCGGCTGCACCGGCGGCCCGTACGAAGTTTCCACTACCTGGGGCATCAAGAAAGAGGTGCTCTGCGCCGGCAAGGAAGCGACATTTACCTTCCTGGAGGATATCCTGACCGAGCTGACAGACATTTTCCCGTCGGAATACATCCACATCGGCGGTGACGAGTGCCCGCGCCAGCGCTGGAAAGAGTGCCCCGACTGCCAGCAGCGCATCGCCGAACTGGGCATCAAGAGCGACGACAAGCACAGCGCCGAGGACTACCTGCAGAATTACGTAACCGCCCGCATCCAGGCCTTCCTCAACAGCAAGGGCCGCAAGATCATCGGCTGGGACGAAATCCTGGAGGGCAAGCTGGCCGAGGGGGCCACGGTCATGTCTTGGCGCGGCGTGAAAGGCGGCCTGAAAGCGGCCCGGATGGGCTACGACGTCATCATGTCGCCCAATACCTATATGTACTTCGACTACTATCAGAGCGCAGACAAAGACAAGGAGCCGCTGGCCATCGGCAACTGCCTGCCGCTGGAAAAGGTCTATAGCTACGAGCCTTATACCGACCTCCCCGCCGAAGCCTGCCCGCATATCCTGGGCGTACAGGCCAACCTGTGGACCGAGTTCATCGGCACCAATGATTACCTGGAATACATGATGCTGCCGCGTGCCGCCGCCTTGAGCGAGGTACAGTGGTCGCCGGCCGCTGCCAAGGACTGGGAGTCTTTCCGTGTCCGCATCAAGGCCGCTCCGGCGGTATATGCCATTCTGGGATACAACTTTAGACCGTTAGATTTTTAACATTCAACAGATATGAAGCACCACCTGTATCTTCTTTTCATTTGCCTCGCCGCCGCCCTGATTGCCGGTTGCAAAAACCGCCAGAAAGCCGCAGAAGAAGCCGAGGCAGCGGAAGCCGAGGCAGCGGAAGCCGCTGAGGCAGATTCCGTCAAAACCGCCAAAGTCATGGATAAACTCGCACAGCTACCGGAAGAGCCGGTATTCGATCTCGTGACCAGCATGGGCACGATCAAGATTAAACTGTATGCCAAAACGCCCAAGCATCGCGACAACTTCGCAAAACTCGCCCTCAGCGGGTTCTACGATGGTTTGCTGTTCCACCGGGTGATTAACGGCTTTATGATCCAGGGCGGCGATCCCGATTCCAAGGGCGCACCCGCCGGCCAACACCTCGGTGCCGGTGGTCCCGGCTACACGGTACCGGCCGAGTTCGTCCCGGAATACACCCACATCAAAGGCGCCGTAGCCGCCGCCCGCCGTGGCGATGCAGCCAATCCGCTCAAGGAGTCCTCCGGCTCCCAGTTCTATATCGTCCAGGATCCGGTCGCCTGCGCCCAGCTGGACGGACAGTATACCGTCTTTGGCGAGACCCTCGAGGGGCTCGATGTCATCGACCGGATTGCCCGCGTGGAAAAAGACCGCGCCGACCGCCCTCTGGTGGACATTGTTATCAAAAAAGTGAAATTAGATGAGTCTTGCCTGACAAAAACTGAATAGTTTGGCACAGACCTTGCAATAATAACCAGTGAATAGTTTTTTCATAGGTTAAGTTTTAGGTTAGAATTGCGAACGCCGCCTGCAGGGATTGCACGCGGCGTTCTTCTTTTTCTGTCCGTTCCTATTGCTGCAAGGTACCGCCGACGAGATCCAGGATCTCGGAAGTAATTTTCTGCTGACGGCTCTTGTTGTATTCCAGGGTCAGTTCCTGGAGCAGGTTGTTTCCATTGTCGGTAGCCGTCTGCATGGCCACCGTGCGGGCGGCGTGCTCGGCGGCGTTGGCATCCAGCAGGGTGGTGTAGATGCGCAGGCGCTGGAAGGTAGGTACCAGCTGGGCAATCAGCTCCTCCCGGGAAGGCTCCACGATAAAGTCTTCAGGAGCCGCTTCGGGGATGTTTTCCACCGAGAAAGGAAGATATACCTCATGCCGGGTCGGTTGCGAGGCCGTGGAGTGGAAGTGATTATAGACCAGTTCCACGCGGTCGAAGCGACCTTCGTCGAATGCCGCGATCAAGGTATCCGCCAGGGCGGCAGCGCCCTCGTAGGAGGGCGTATCGGCCAGTTTCGTGTAATCCGCCGGCGAAGGATAGCCCGCCTTGCGCATGGCATCGGCCATCTTCCGGCCCACGCTGAACACCGTCACCTTTGCCCCTTCCTGCTCCCACTTCTTCACCACTGCAAGCGTCTTGCGGATTACCGCTGCATTGAATCCGCCGCACAGCGACGAATTCGAACTCCACGCCACCACCGCCACGCTTTCCGTCCGGTCTGTCTGCTCCTCCCTCCTCGCAAGGGACTGGGGAATATGCTCGTCTGGAGGAGCAGACAGGCCTTCCGGTCCCCTTCCAGCAGACTGCCGGGGAGACGGTTGGCTCTGATGAGCATTTTCCCAAGTTTCCTGCGAAGAAGAGCCAACCGTCTCCCCGGCGACAGGGGCGCTGGAAAGCAAATCAGCCAGAATACGCGAAAGCCGCTGTTCATAGGGCAGCATGTTCCCGATGGCCGCCTGCGCCTTGTGCAACTTGGCAGAGGCCACCATCTTCATCGCCGAAGTAATCTTCAGCGTACTGCTCACAGAAGCAATCCTTCCCTTGATCTCCTTCAGTGACGGCATAGGCTATTGAAGAGACAAAACCACATTCTCCGCCTCTTTCTCCAGGATGCGGGTTACATTCTCATCCAGTTTGCCGGCCGCCAGGACCTCCAGTACGTCTGCTTTGTGCGATGCGCGCAGCCGATCCAGGAAGGCTTCCTGGAAGGCAGGCACCTTGTCGATGGGAAGATCCCGCATCAGCGCGTGCGTACCACAGTAAAGGATGGCCACCTGTTCCCCGACCGGCATCGGGCTGTATTGGGGCTGAATCAGCAGGACATTGTTCTTGCGGCCCTTGTCCAGCGCCATCGCCGTCACCTTGTCCATATCGGACGAGAACTTGGCAAAGGCCTCCAGCTCATTGTACTGGGCCTGATCGATTTTCAGCGTACCAGCCACCTTCTTCATGCTCTTCACCTGGGCGCTGCCACCCACGCGGGATACCGAAATACCCACGTTGATCGCCGGCCGCATTCCTCGGTTAAAGAGAGCGCTCTCCAGGTAAATCTGTCCGTCGGTAATCGAAATCACATTGGTGGGGATGTAGGCCGATACGTCACCCGCCTGCGTCTCGATGATGGGAAGGGCGGTCAGCGAACCACCCGCACGGACTTTTCCCTTCAGCGAATCCGGGAGGTCGTTCATCTGCTCGGCCACTTCCTGCTGGCCGATGATTTTCGCAGCCCGTTCCAGCAGACGGGAATGCAGGTAGAAAACATCGCCCGGATAAGCCTCGCGGCCGGAAGGACGCTTCAAAATCAGGGACACTTCCCGATAGGCCACCGCCTGCTTCGAAAGGTCGTCATAGACCACCAGGGCGGCACGTCCCGTGTCGCGGAAATATTCGCCGATGGCGGCCCCGGCAAAGGGAGCGTAATACTGCATGGCCGCGGGATCGGCGGCCGTTGCAGCCACCACCACCGTGTAGTCCATCGCACCCTTGGCGCGCAAGGTCTCCACGATGTTCGCCACCGTGGAACCTTTCTGCCCCACCGCCACATAGATGCAATAGACCGGTTGGCCGGCCAGGAATCCCTCCCGCTGGTTGATAATGGTATCAATGGCGATGGCGGTCTTTCCCGTCTGGCGGTCGCCGATAATCAGTTCGCGCTGGCCGCGCCCGATGGGAATCATCGCGTCGATGGCTTTGATACCCGTTTGAAGGGGTTCGTTCACGGGCTGGCGGAAAATGACGCCCGGGGCCTTGCGCTCCAGGGGCATCTGCGTTTTCTCGCCCTCGATGGGGCCGAGTCCGTCCAGCGGATTGCCAAGCGGATCCACCACGCGGCCGAGCATCTGTTCGCTCACGTCGATAGACGCGATGCGGCCGGTACGGCGCACCGTCATGCCCTCCTTGACCAGGTCGGTCGGACCCAGCAGGACGGCGCCCACGTTGTCCTCTTCCAGGTTCATCACCACAGCCATGACCCCGTTGCCGCAGTCAAGCAGTTCGCCCGCCTCGGCATGCGTAAGCCCGTACAGGCGGACAACGCCGTCACTCACCTGCAGGACCTTGCCGACTTCTTCCCACTGGAGGGAGGTGTCCACCTCGCGCAGTTGCTGCAGCAGCACCTCGGAAATTTCACTGGGTTTGATATTTTGAGCCATATCTTTCTTTTCTAATTATACAATCCGACGATTGCGGGCCAGTAACTGCGTCCGGATGGTATCCAGTTGATGGCGCACGCTGGCATCCAAAAGCCGGTCTTCCAGTTCGATACGGAATCCGCCCATCAAAGAAGGATCCACCTCCGTGACGATCACCGGCTTCAGGCCGGTCTTCTCCTGCAGCAACTTCTGCAGCCGTGTCTCCAGCGTCCCGGAAGGGGCGGCCGTCACCAGCCGTACCCGGACGATGCCTTCCCCCTGGTCGCTCAGCGACAGGAAGTCGTGGAAAATGAATTTTACCAGGTCCATGCGGCGTTTTTCCAGGAGCATGGAAAGGAAGCGGTCCAGTTCCGGCAACAGTTTCTCCGGGGCCAGGGCACTTGCGAAAAGGGCCATTTTCTGCGCGGGCGATACCCCCGCCGGATCATCCAGCACCTGCTGCAGGGCGGGCGTTGTGGCCAACACCTCCTGCAAGCGACGGACCTGGGCAGCCGCCTGCCGTGCGTTCCCGACCTCGGAAACGTACTTATACAGCGCCCGGGCGTATCTCGATGCTATGATTCCGGTATTCATATCTCTTCCGTCAGTTTCTCAACGAACCGCTCGGCCGCGACCGGGTCTTCCATTTCCTTGCGGAGGACCTTCTCGGCGATGCCGATGGACAGTTCGGCCACCTGGGCACGAACTTCGCGCAGAGCGCTTTCCTTTTCGGCCGCGATCTCGGTCCGGGCGGCAGAGAGGATCTTGTCCGCCTCCGCGCGGGCCTCGGCCTTGGCCTGTTCCAGGATTTCCTTGCGGGATTCGGTAGCCTCTTTCAGCATGGCAGCCTGCTGCTTGCGGGCCTCTTCTACCAGCCGGTCCTGCTCCTGCGCGAGTTCCCGCATCTTTTCCTCCGCCTCGCGGGCCAGCCGCAGGGAGTTTTCAATCCGGGCCGCCCGCTGCTCTACCATATCCGTGATGATGGGGAAGCCGAATTTCCACAGGATAAACAGGACGATGCCGAAGATGAGCACCATCCAGAACAGGAGGCCGAAATCAGGCGTTACCAGCGACATGGCCTATTTGCCGATGAGGCAGACGAGGATCGCGAACAGGCAGGCGCCTTCCACGAGGGCGCCCACGATGATGGCCGTAAGCCGGTAGTGGTCTGCCTTCTCGGGCTGGCGGGCACCTGCTTCCAGGGCGGCCTGACCGATCTTTCCGATACCGATGGCAGCCGCAACGGCTGCAATACCTGCGCCGAGGGCGGCACCCGCCTTTCCAAGGGCGGCGCCTGCGACGGCCTGAAGAATCATTGCTAACATAATCTTTTATCTTTTAAATAGTTACACTTATTCTTTCTCGGGGGCCTGCCGGCTCAAGCCGATAAACACGCTGGAGAGCATGGTGAAAACATAAGCCTGCAGGAAGGCCACCAACAGTTCCAGGATATCCATGAAAACACCAAAGCAGACGGCAATAAAGCTCATTCCGGCATTCAGTCCGATCCCCATTTTCGCCGTCAGGAAAACCACCGCCACCACGCCCAGCAGCATCATATGACCCGCCAGGATGTTGGCAAAGAGTCGGATCATCAAGGAGAAGGGCTTCGTAAAAACACCAATGATTTCAATCAGTGGCATCAACGGAATCGCTTTCAGGAAGACAGGGACATCGGGCCAGAAAATATCCTTATAGTAATGCTTGTTTCCAAAGAGGTTGACCGCCAGGAACGTACAGATGGCCAGCGTAAACGTGACGGCAATGTTGCCCGTGATGTTGGCACCCCCCGGAAAAATGGGGATGATGCCCATCAGGTTGTTGATAAAGATAAAGAAAAAGGCGGTGAGCAGGTAAGGCGAATAGCGTTTGTAATCGGGGCCCACACAGAGCTTGATAATATCGTCCTCGATCATGGTTACCAGCATCTCCACGATCCCCGCAAAACCATGCGGAGCCTCCTCAACCGCATCGTGCTTCCGATACCATCGGGCACCCAGGAGCACCAGCAGCACCACGACGAGGCTGTTCACCATCAGCCCGAACACATTCTTGGTGATGGAGATATCCAGCGGGCGGACGATGCCGCCGGCGGTTTCCTCCACCAGCTTCCCCTCGTTCGGTTCCCCTTTCGCGGCGATACGGAACCCCTCGTACTCCTCCCCTTCTTCGATGCGTTTCGATGAGAAAATGTGCCAGCCGGTGGTCTTGCTGCGGACGATAACCGGCAGGTGCACCGTCACAGGGTGACCGTTTACCGTGGTGATATGCCACCCGTACGCATCACCCACATGGCCGTACAGATACTCGTCCATATCCAGCTCGCCAGAAGTGTCAGACTGCGCAGCGAGGACGAGATTATCCTGCTCTCCGGAGGCAGCAGCAGACACTCCCGGCCACAGGAGCAGGGCCAACAAAAAGACCGTTATGCGAGCGAGCCGGTTCATACTTCCACACAGACACTAACGTGATTATGCGCAACTTCCACAAAGCCGCCGCGGATGGCTACGCGCTCGGTCCTGCCATCGGTGGCAAAGACGATTTCGCCGGGAGCGAGCGAGGACAGCAGCGGGGCATGGTCCCGCAGGACCTCGAAACGGCCCAGCGTACCGGGCAGTTCCACGCTGTTAACCAGACAGTTTACCAGCGTTTGCTCTGCGGAGATAATCTCCAGGGATATGTCCGATTTTTCCGACATCTTATCCGTTCGCCTGTTTCAGGAGTTCTTCACCCTTCCTGATGGCGTCCTCGATGGTCCCCACGTTCAGGAAGGCCTGCTCCGGCAGGTAGTCCACCTCGCCGTCCAGGATCATGTTGAATCCCTTGATGGTATCCGCAATATCCACCATCACGCCCTTGACCCCGGTAAACTGCTCGGCCACGGAGAAAGGCTGCGACAGGAACCGCTGCACGCGGCGCGCCCGGTTTACGGTCTGTTTGTCCTCGTCCGATAGCTCATCCATCCCCAGGATGGCAATGATATCCTGCAATTCCTTGTTGCGTTGGAGAATCTGTTTCACCCGTTGGGCACAGTTGTAATGCGCCTCGCCCACGATGTGCGGGTCCAGGATGCGGGAAGTGGATTCCAGCGGGTCCACGGCCGGGTAGATACCCAGCTCGGTGATCTTGCGGCTGAGCACCGTGGTGGCGTCCAGGTGGGAGAACGTGGTGGCGGGAGCCGGGTCGGTGAGGTCATCGGCCGGCACGTAAACCGCCTGCACGGAGGTAATGGAACCCTTCTTGGTAGAGGTAATGCGTTCCTGCATCTGTCCCATTTCCGTTGCGAGGGTGGGCTGATATCCCACGGCCGAGGGCATCCGGCCCAACAGGGCGCTCACTTCGGAGCCCGCCTGCGTGAAACGGAAGATGTTGTCGATGAAGAAGAGGATGTCGCGCGGTCCTTCACCCGTATCGCTGTCACGGAAGGATTCCGCCATGGTAAGGCCGCTCAGGGCCACGCTGGAACGGGCTCCCGGCGGTTCGTTCATCTGCCCGAACACCATGGCCACCTGGGATTTCTCCAGCTCTTCCCGGTCCACCTTGGACAGGTCCCACTTTCCCTCCTCCATGCCCTCCTCGAATTCCTTTCCGTAGCGGATTACGCCGGATTCAATCATTTCGCGCAAGAGGTCGTTGCCCTCACGGGTCCGTTCGCCCACGCCGGCGAAAATGGAGAAGCCATTGTGTTTCTTGGCAATGTTGTTGATGAGTTCCTTGATGAGTACGGTCTTTCCCACGCCGGCACCGCCGAACAGGCCGATCTTGCCACCCTTCAAGTAGGGTTCCAGCAGGTCGATGACCTTGATACCCGTAGCCAGGACTTCCTGCGAGGTAGTCAATTCTTCAAATTTCGGCGGTTCGCGGTGAATGGGCAGGGCGCCCTCCTTGGAGAAACCACCCAGACCGTCGATGGCCTCGCCCGTAACGTTCAGCACGCGCCCGCGAATCTGGGTGCCCACCGGCATGGAGATCGGCGCGTGGGTATCGGTGGCTTCCATCCCCCGCTGCAATCCGTCCGTGGAATCCATCGCCACGCATCGGACCGTATCCTCCCCGATATGCTGTTGAACCTCGATGACGAGCACGCCGCCGCCCGGACGGGCAATTTCCAAGGCATCGTGGATGCGCGGAAGTTCCTGTTGTTCGGCGCTTTCCAGATCGAAATGGACATCGACCACCGGCCCGATCACCTGGGATATCTTACCATGAATTGCTGCCATAGTTGTGATTAGCGATTATAACTGAATTCAAATATAGCATTTTTTTAGTAACTTTGCAACATCCGCCGAAAGGCAATCTCGGGGTGTGGCGCAGTTGGCTAGCGCATCTGGTTTGGGACCAGAGGGTCGAAGGTTCGAGTCCTTTTACCCCGACCTATTTCAACAATTCATCCGGCCAGGGAACCGGTTTTCCCGTTGCCCGGACGATGGGCATGGGGGCGTTCCACCCGCGGAGCCGTTCTCCCAGCAAACGGGCCAGTTCCGCCACTTTTTCCGGATATTCCGCCGCCAGGTTGCGGGTCTCGCCGATATCTTCCCGGAGGTTGTACAGTTCGAACGGAACCCCGTCCTGCACCCGCTGGCCGGGAACCGTGTTCATCATCACATAGACCAGTTTCCAATCGCCCTCAATGACGGTGGAAAGGAAATCCACTTCGCTCTTGTACTCCCATTTCCACTGGTGCGGGTAGTGGAAAAAGAGCGGGCGCTGCGGGTCGATGTCCGAAGGTTTTCCCGCAAGCAGCTTTACCAGGCTCTTGCCGTCCACTTCCTGTGAGGTGGTGTATTTTTTGACATGGCCCATCTCCAGGATGGTCGGGAAAAGGTCTTCCGGGACGACCGGCGTATCGATCCGCGTCCCCGGTGCCGTCCGTCCGGGCCAGCAGACCATCATCGGCACCCGGATGCCGCCCTGGTAGCAGGAGCCCTTCCCTTCCCGGAGCGGGGCGTTCTGGGTATGGGGTACGCCTCCTTTTGACTTGACATCGGCATTGCCGCCGTTATCGGACATGAAAATAATAATGGTATTGTCCGCGATGTGGTGCGCCTCCAGGTAGTCCAGTACGTCGCCCAGGCTCTTGTCCACGCCCTCCACCATGGAGGAAAACTTGGACTGGCCGGCATCCAGGCCCATCTCTCTCTTGTATCGGTCGAAAAACCGCGTATCTTTCTGGATGGGCGTGTGGGTGGCGTAATGCGACAGATACAGGTAGAAGGGCTGGCCCCGGCGGACCGGTTCCTCCAAGGTCTTCAGGGCCTCGCGGGTAAGGGCCTCCGTAAGGAAGATTTCCTGTCCGTAATACTCAGCCATGTTCTGCACGGCTGCCATGTTCCACAACCCGGGTTTGTTCCCGAAATAATCCGTCCCCAGGTAACTCTTCGGCAGGCCGGCGTTCGTTCCGGCCACGTTCACAAGAAAGCCCATGTTGTAAGGCGATGCACCGGGCGTTCCTGCCGATGCCCAATGGGCTTTTCCGACGTGGATGGTGTAGTAGCCCGCATCGCGCAACAGGCGAACCATCGGGGTGGCCGTTTGGACGTCATTCACGCCCTCGGACAGGGGGCCGTCGGGGCAGAGTCCGTTGATATTCCAGTCCGGACGACGGAAAATATCGGTCTCCAGTTCCTCGTACACTGCGGCTCCGTTCTTGCCGCCCACGGCATCGGAGGGCTGGTTGCCCTCCATGGAAACCCAGTTCGTAATGTGGGAATGGATGGCGTTCATGCCGGACATCAGGCTTGCGCGCGTAGGGGTGGATACCGGACAGGCATACGCGTGGGTGAAAATAGCACCCTGCTGCGCCAGGCGCTCCATGTTGGGGGTATAAAACTGACGGTTACGAGGATAGACTTCCTCGCCATAAGCCACCGAACTTTCGGGCCAGCCGTAGTCGTCCACAAGGAAAAAGATGATATTGGGCTGCTTGGGCCGGGCGGAAAGGCTGCCGGCCGTCCCGAGGACCGCCAGCAACAGGGCTGTAGATTGGGAAGGGGTCATACAAATTGGGAATTAAAGAATTACATCCGGCCAGGGAACAGGTTTTCCGGTAGCGCGCACCAGCGGCATCGGGGCGTTCCACTCCCGCAGGCGGGCTCCCAGGCGGCGGGCCAGTTCGGCCACCTTTTCCGGATGCTCCGTGGCCAGGTTGCGCTGCTCGCCGATATCTTCGCGGATGTTGTAGAGTTCGAACGGCCCGCCGGCGGCCACGTGTTTGCCGGGCAGGGTGTTCATCATGATGTAAACCAGTTTCCAGTCGCCCGCAATGATGGTGCTCATGAAGTCGATTTCTTCTTTGTATTCGCTTTTCCACTGGTGCGGATAATGCATCACCACCTCGCGCTGCGGGTCCAGGCCCGAAACGCTTTGGGGCACTTCGAATGCGTTGGCCTCCTTCTGGGAGCCGATATATCCGTTCTTCATGGCCTTGGCCACGTACTGAGAGCCCTTGGTCACCAGCGGCACGAAACTCCGGCCGTCCAGGGGCTGGACATGCTCAAACGCAGTCACACCCGCCATTTCCAGGATGGACGGATAAAAATCTTCCGGAAGGACGGGGGTGTTGATACGGGTGCCCGCCGCGGTCTTGCCGGGCCAGCAGACCATCATCGGTACGCGGATTCCGCCCAGGTAGCAGGAACCCTTCCCCTCGCGCAGCGGGGCGTTCTGCTGATGCGGGACGCCGCCTTTCGCGGTGATGTTGGCATTGCCGCCGTTATCGGACATGAACACGATGATGGTGTTGTCCGCGATGTGGTGGGCTTCCAGGTAATCCATCAGGTCGCCCAGGCTTTTGTCTACGCCCTCCACCATGGAGGAAAACTTGGACTGGCCGGCATCCAGGCCCATCTCTTTCTTGTATCGGTCGAAAAACCGCGGGTCCTTCGAGATGGGCGTATGGGTGGCGTAATGGGCCATGTACAGGTAGAACGGCTGGCCGCGGCGCACCGGTTCATCCAGCGTCTTGAGCGCCTCACGCGTGAGGGCTTCCGTGAGGAAAATGTCCTGCCCGTAATACTCCGCCATGTTCTGCACGGCCATATAGTTCCACTTTTCGGAGGTGTTGCCGAAGTTCTCGGTTCCATAATATGAGCGCGGCATACCGTTCACCGAACCCGCCACATTCACCATGAAACCCATGTTGTAGGGCGATGCACCCGGAGTTCCGGCGGCCGCCCAGTGGGCTTTTCCCACGTGGATGGTGTAGTAGCCTGCATCGCGCAAATGCCGCACCATCGGGGTGGCTACCTGCACGCCGGCGATACCCTCCGCACCGGGCCCGTCCGGGCAAAGCCCGTTGATGTTCCAGTCCGGCCGCCCCAGCGGATCCGCATCCGGGGCATCGTACTGCTGATCGGTAAAGAAACCGCCGTTCACCCCGTCGCTGGGGATATCCCGCAGGGCGGATGTCCAGTTGGTGATACCCATGTGGGCGGCGTTCATGCCGGACATCATGGCCGTACGCGTAGGCGTGGACACCGGGCAGGCATAGGCGCTGGTCAGGATTACGCCTTTGCGCGCCAGCCGCTCCATGTTGGGCGTATGGAAATGCAGGTTGCCGGGATAGACTTCCTCGCCGTACGCCACGCTGGAATCCACCCAGCCGTAGTCGTCCACCAGGAAAAAGATGATATTGGGTCTCTGTTTGGCCAGGGCCGCCAATGCCGGCGACAGGAGGGCCGCCCCCAGAAGGGCTGATTTCCGAATAATCATACGCATGGGTCAGTTATCGTAACGGCACCAGCGGAACGGTGCCGGGGATGGTATCGTCGGGCGGGGCCCCGTGCAGATAGAGGATGCGCTGGTTGGGACTGCCGCGGAAATGAAGCGAGGTGTCCCGCCGCTCCTGGATGAACGGGCCGTCCACCAGGACATCCAGCCAGGGAAGCAGCTGGGCCAGGTGGGCATCGGCCTGAATCTCCTCGAGGGTGAATCCCGTCCAGCACCAGATGGTCTTGTTGGTTTCCTGCTTGATGCGGCGGGCCAGTTCCGTAAAGGCATCCACCTGATAGAAGGGATCGCCGCCGGAAAAGGTCACGTTGGACATTTCGTCGGCCTTGATGACGGCCAGCAAGTCCTCAACGTCCATCTCATGCCCGCCCGCGAAGTCCCACGACTGGGGATTGTGGCAGCCCGGGCAGTGATGGGCGCATCCGGCACAGTAAATGGCCGTACGGAAACCCGGTCCGTCGGCCATTGTCTGTTCCAGGATATTCAAAACCCTGATTTTCATGCCTACTTGTGCACCACGCGGTCCTTCAGTTCGGCCAGTTTGCCGGAGTTCCAACGGTCGGTGGTACCCACCAGGTAGCCGGTGATGCGCTGGAGCGTATCGATGTTGTGGCCGTGGCAGTGCGGGCATTCGCGCAGGTTTTCCTCCGCATTCTCGAAACCGCAGTCCATGCAGCGGTTGCGGTTGTGGTTCACGCTGCCGTAGCCGATATCGTACTTGTCCATCAGGTCCACGATGTTCATGATGGCCTCGGGATTGTGGGTGGCGTCCCCGTCAATCTCTACATAGAAGATATGGCCGGCGTTCTCGTACTTGTGGTACGGGCCTTCGATCCGAGCCTTGTGCTCCGGCGTGCAGTGATAGTACACCGGGATGTGGCTGGAGTTGGTGTAGTAATCCTTGTCCGTAACGCCCGGAATGATGCCGAAGGTCTTCTTGTCGCGTTTGGTAAAGCGGCCCGCAAGACCCTCTGCCGGCGTTCCCAGGAAGGTGAAGTTGTGCTGGTAGGTCTCGGCGAAGACGTTGATTTTCTCTGCCATGTGCGAAATGATCCGCAGGCCCAGTTCCTGAGCTTCCTCGCTCTCCCCGTGGTGTTTTCCGATCAGGGCGATGAGGCACTCGGCCAGACCGATGAAGCCAATGGACAGGGTCCCCTGGTTCATGACGGATTCGATGGGATCGTTCTCCTTCAGTTTTTCGCTGCCCAGCCAGAGGCCGCTCATGAGCAGCGGGAACTGCTTCTTGAGGGCGGTCTTCTGGAAATTGTAACGCTCGTTCAGCTGCTTGGCGGAAATATCCAGGGCCCAGTCCAGCTTCTCGAAGAAGGTCTGGATGCGGCGCTCTTTGTCTTCCTCCTCCTTCATGGCCTCGATGGCCAGTTTCACGATGTTGATGGTGGTGAAGCTCAGGTTGCCGCGGCCGATGGAGGTCTTGGGACCGAACTTATTACCATATACGCGCGTACGACAGCCCATCGTGGCCACTTCGTGGACATAGCGCTTCGGATCGTTCGGATCCCAGGCATCGTCCTGGTTGAAGGAAGCGTCCAGGTTCAGGAAGTTGGGGAAGAAACGGCGGGCACTCACCTTGCAGGCGAATTTGTACAGGTCGTAGTTGCGGTCTTCGGGCAGGTAGCTGACGCCGCGTTTCTTCTTCCAGATCTGGATGGGGAAGATGGCGGTGGAACCGTTGCCCACGCCTTCGTAGGTCGTGTTCAGGATTTCCCGGATGATGCAGCGGCCCTCGGCCGATGTATCGGTACCGTAGTTGATGGACGAGAAGACCACCTGGTTGCCGCCGCGGCTGTGGATGGTGTTCATGTTGTGCACGAACGCCTCCATGGCTTGGTGAACACGGCCCACCGTCTGGTTCATGGCATGCTGAAAGGCCCGTTCGCGACCCTGCAGGCCCACAAGGTCACGCCGGAGGTAATCATCCACGGAAGCGGATTTCAGTTCGGAATAATCCTGGTTCATCATGGCGCTCACCTTGTCCACTTCCTCTTCGAAGGTTTTGCGGACATAGGGGGCCAGGTAGAAATCGAAGGCGGGAATGGCCTGGCCGCCATGCATCTCATTCTGGACGGTTTCCATGGAAATGCAAGCCAGCACGGCGGCCGTTTCGATGCGCTTCGCGGGACGGGACTCCCCATGGCCGGCCTTCAACCCGTATTCCAAAATCAGGTCCAGCGGGTGCTGGATGCAGGTAAGCGACTTGGTGGGATAATAATCCTTGTCGTGGATATGGATGTAGTTGCCCGCAACGGCTTCCCGCACGTCACCCGACAGCAGACACTCGTCCACATAGGTCTTGGTGGCCTCGGAGGCGAACTTCATCATCATGCCCGCCGGCGTATCGGCGTTCATGTTCGCATTTTCGCGGGTGATGTCATTGGCCTGCGCGTCGATGATGGTCTGGAAAATCTCGTTCGTCCTGGCTTTGCGGGCCAGGTTGCGCTGATTGCGGTAGGCGATATACTTCCGGGCCACTTCCTTGCGGGGGCTCTTCATGAGTTCGAGCTCCACCAGGTCCTGGATATCCTCCACGCCCAGCTTATCGGGAGCCTGTTTGGAAATGGCATCCGCAATCTTTGCCGCCAGGACAATATCCTCGCCCTGCTCCGTAACATCCATTGCCTTCAGGATGGCGGCGACAATCTTCTGGCTGTTGAATTCAACGAGCCGGCCATCGCGTTTTACTACATTCTTTACCATATAAAAAAAGTGTCAGCTATCACCCGGCTCCCATGGGGCCGGACGGTCAATAATATCTGGTGTTGATTATGCGGACCCGGATTCGCTCCGACCGCAATACAAATATACGAGATATTTTTTCGAATTATACCTATTTTGCAGAAAAAAGTTATCAACAATATATTTAACAGCCTGCTAACCGATTGGCTAACAGGCTGTTAAACTAAAATTTAAATTAGAATTTCTAAAAATTGGATAACATTTATGTTACCCGATCACCCACACCAGCAGATGCCGGTCGAATGTAATGTACTCCAATTCGAATTCTTCTTCGTATCCGTCTTTGTGGATAAACGTCGCCTCCAGTTCTCCTTCGCCGCGCATGCGGAACCGCTCCACCTCGATCTGCTCGGCAAAGTCTACATTATAATGAGACAGTCTTTTGAAAACCGCCTCTTTGGCGCACCAGTACATGGCCAGCTGTTCGTTCCTGCGGTCATCGTCCAGGTCTTCAATCTCATCCTCGGAAAGGGCCTTTTTCTCCACCGCGGAGAAATCGCGGTCCATCGACTCGATGTCGATGCCCACGTCCTCGGTATCGTTCAGGATCACCGCTACGTATTTTTCGGTATGGGTAATGCTGATATTGGTTACCTGGTTCTCCAGATAGGGTTTGCCGTTATCGTGGTGGCTCAGGTAGACCTTCTCGTCGAACAACTCGTTCAGCAGGGCCCGGACCGCCAGCCGCTGCTTGCGCAGGGACTCGCTTTTGATGAACGAGATTTCTTCCATCTCGTCCGTGGGCGTAGAACTCATTTCCTTGAGCTGCTCTTCCGTTTCCGTAATCTGCCAGACCGCAATGGTGGTCTTGGAATCCTCTAATTCTTTCTTTAAATATAAAGCCATATACGCTGTTTTTGTCTCCTTTTGCGCGGAAAATAAACGACCGCGCGCCCCGCAACGGCTGTTGCAGGGAGTTCTCGGTTATATATGCAATCGCGATAACGGATCGTCAGACTGGACGTCCGCCGTTATGGGAGCTATACAAACAGAACTGGGAGGCTGTTCCATATACAATGTTTAATAATCGGCACAAATATAGTATATTTTTTGTATATTTGCACCGCTTTTCCAGAAGAAAAAGTATTAAGTTTTAAATATCTAATTGATTATGGCTTTTTTGACAAATGAGAAACTCGTCATCGTCGGTGCCGCCGGCATGATTGGTTCCAACATGGCACAGACCGCCATGATGCTCAAGCTCACTCCGAACATCTGCCTCTATGATGTGTACGAGCCCGGTCTGAAAGGCGTTGTTGCCGAAATGAACCACTGCGCCTTCGAGGGTGTGAACCTCACCTGGACGACGGATCCCGCCGTTGCCTTCAAGAACGCGAAGTACATCATCTCTTCCGGTGGCGCCCCCCGCAAGGCCGGCATGACCCGCGAAGACCTGCTGAAAGGCAACTGCCAGATTGCAGAGGAATTCGGTAAGAATGTCAAGAAATACTGCCCGAACGTCAAGCACGTAGTCGTTATCTTCAACCCGGCCGACCTGACCGGTCTGGTGGTGCTCCTGCACTCCGGCCTGAAACCCAGCCAGGTGACGACCCTCGCCGCCCTCGACTCCACCCGCCTGCAGACCGAACTCGCCGCCCACTTCAAGGTGCAGCAGAGCAAGGTGACCGGCGCCCGCACCTACGGCGGACACGGTGAAGCCATGGCTGTTTTCGCCAGCAAGGTAAAGATCGACGGTACGCCGCTGAGCAAGAAGAACCTTTCCGAGAAGAAGTTCGAGGAGATCAAGCAGGCGACCATCCAGGGCGGTGCGAAGATCATCGAACTCCGCGGACGTTCCTCGTTCCAGAGCCCGGCCTACTGCGCCGTGAAGATGATCGAGGCTTCCATGGGCGGCAAGCGTTTCAACTGGCCTGCCGGCACCTATGTGAACAACGAGAAGTTCCAGAACGTGATGATGGCCATGCCTACCGTGATCGACGCCACCGGTGTCCACTTCACGAACCCGAAGGGTACCGCCAAGGAAATGGCCGACCTGCAGGCTTCTTACGAGCACCTCTGCAAGATGCGCGACGAAATCGTCACCCTGGGTATCATCCCGGCCGTGAAGGATTGGAAGAAGGTGAACAAGAACCTCTAACAGGCAATCGAATAAGTCAAGGCCGGAGCCAGAGTTCAGGATTCTGAGGGCTCCGGCCTTCCCATATCTGGAAATGCAGGGCCGTTTCGCCGGCGATGGTGTCCACGGTACCCAGGACCTGGCCCGTCTTGACCTTTTCGCCCGGTTTCACCGAAACGCTGCCCAGTTTGCAATAGAACGAGAAGTAATTGCCGTGCTGCACCAACACACACTGGTTGTAGCCCGGCATCACTACTATCTGCTTCACCGTCCCGTTGAAGACCGCTTTCACCGCCGTTCCCTTGGACAGACCGATGGTCATGCCATTGTTGAACGGCAGTTTCACGTTCTTGAAGACCGGATGATAGTGCTGGCCGTAATGATCGATGACGGGGCCCTCGGCCGGCCAGGGCAGTTTGCCTTTGTTGGAGGAGAACTCGTTGCCCAATTTATAGTCGATGGGGGCGCTCGGTTTCTTGCCGCCCTTCCGGGTTCCCTTCGATTCCATGGCTGCCCGGATGATGCGCTCGATTTCGCGGTTCAGGGCTTCGACCTGCCTGCGCTTGGCCGCCAGTTCGTTCTGGTAGCGTTTTTTGTCTTTGTTGAGTTTGTTCACCAGCGCCTGTGACTCGGATTCCTCCTTCTGCAGTTTGTTCACTTCCTGCTGGCGGAGGGTCCGGGCCTCGCGGGCCTCAGCCTGCTTCTGCTCCAGTTGCGCCATTTCCTCTTCCAGTTCGGCACGAGTCTCCTTGATCTTGCGTGCCTGGACGTTCATCGACGCACTCAGGTCGCGCAGATAGCTGTAACGCCGCCAGGCCTGTCCCAGGTCCCGGCTGGAAAGGATATACATGTACCAGATCCGGCTGTCCCGGTTCTTATAGGCGTTGCGCACCAGGCGGCCGTAATAAAACGAGAGGGTATCCAGGCGGCCCTGGATGCGGGCCACCTCGGCTTTACGCACCCGGATTTCGGCTTCGAGGGCCGCTATCGCCTGATCGCTTTCGGCCACCAGCGCTTTTCGGTTCGAGATTTTTTTCCGTACCAGCGAAAGGGTCGAAAGCGCGCTCGTGGTCTTGGAAGAAGTAGCCTTCAACTGCCGGTCAATCTCGGCAATCTCCTTTTCCAGGGCCGCTTTCCGGTTCTCCTGGGCCTTGGTGTTCTGGGCGGCGACAGGCCCCGCGGCCATCAGCACGACGGCCACGCACAGCAGGATATGCCGGAGAAAATGACTCATTCTTCCTTCTTCTTTTCCTTGGCCTGCAGCCGGTACATCTTGGCCAGGTCATATTCGCCCAGGGCATCCAGGACTTCGGCATAATGGTCCAGGATAACAGCGCTCTCCTTTCCGCCGTACAGCATGGCGTGCTTAAAATAAGGTTTGGCCTCGGCATCCTTGCCCATCAGGTGCAGGATCCAGCCGTATGTATCCAGCAGTGTCGGATTGTCCGGTTCTTTCTCGATCGTCTTCCGGCTCATGGCCAGGGCTTTCTTCAGCTGGCGCCCGCTCTCGGCCAGATAGTAGGCATAATTGTTCAGGACCGGGGAATAATCCGGATTGATTTTCAAGGCCCGCTCGTAGGCTTTGTAGCAGCCGCGAACATCCTTGAGGTAGTTGCACATATCGCCGATGGTGCAGAGGGACGGCAGGGTGCGGGAGGTATCGTCCGGGAACCGGGCGATGATGCGTTCGCAGTTGTCGATGACCTTGCGGAACTGTTTGGTGTTATAATAACCGGCGTTCTGCAGTTCCAGGAAGGCGGTTTCCTCGGGGAACCGTTTCATCGCCTCCTCGCTCTCGGCTATCACACCCTCCCAATCGTTCCGTGTCCCCAGCACCTGGATATAGGTTACCGCGGCAGATACGCTCTCCGGGTGGGAATCCCGCGCGGTGCGGAACACCTCAACGGCACGCTCGGGCCGATCGGTCCCGAAATAATACATCCCGGCGGTGGACAGGAGGGAACTGTCGGCCGGATGGAGGGAGAGTCCCAAATCGATGAGCGAGTCCAGCCGGGGGCGGAAATTCTGGATAAACCGGCCGTCGGAATGTTTCAGCAAAGCGCTCAGGTATCGCGATTTATCATCGGCGGTAGCATCCTCGTTGCCGAAAAAATCCGTCAGGGTCTTGAAATAAGCCGGATAGTTCCGCCGCGAGCGGAAGACCTCGGCCTTCCCCAGCAGGGCCGGCGGATAGCTGGGATTCAGGGCGAGCGCCTCGGTATAATAGGCCAGGGCGGAAGAATCGCGATACTCGGCCATTTCATGGTCTCCGAGGATGGCGAGGACCCGTTCGGAAGCTTCTTCCGCATTGTATTCCTGCAACACCTTCAAGGCTTCGGCCGGCTTATTCTGCCGAAGCAGGATATCGTATTTTACCGCCGTCACCTGGTCGTTGCGGCCAAAGACCGTTTCGATCTGGTTCATGGCCTCCAGGGCCTTGTCCAGCTTGCCCTGGCGGATATACAGGTTGGCCAGGTTGTAATAGACTTCTGTTTTCTTGGGGAAATCCTTGAGCATCTGCTCATACGTGGCCAGGGTCAGTTCTTCCTCCCCGCCCATGGAATAGGCAATGGCCAGGCGGTCGCGGTACCAGAAATTCCCGGGATCCAGTTCGGAAGCCTTCAAAAAGGCTTTCTGTGCCGCCCGGATGTTTTTTTGATATAAATGGCACATCCCCAGATAATACCAGGCGGCATCCTGGGTGGGATCTTGCAAGGTCAGGAAGACGAACTTTCCGGAGGCCTCTTTCAGCCGGCCTCCTTCCAACAACTGAACAGCATCGATCAAGGCGGCATCCGAATCGAAACCCTTTCCGGAAGACGACCTGCCTTGCGCGCCAAGCGTCTGGACGGCCATCAGCAGGACCGCCGCCAACAAGATGATTCTTTTCCCACTCATAATCATACAAAATTAGCACTTTTCATAAAAAGTATGCCACTTTTCGAAAAAAACCGCAATTTTTCGAAAGAAAAATAGAATTGTGGCCAAACGGGCCCGGATGTGGCGGAATATTTGGCCGGGTAGTCCGGGCTTTCCTAACTTGCCAAAAACTTCAATCACTATGGTTACCATTCCTTTCAAATCCTTTGCCAAAGCCTTTGCGGCCCTCCTGGCCTTCGCTGCCGCCCTGGCGGCCTGCGAACCCTTTGAAACCATCTCCGGAACGCCCCGGAGCCAGACAGAACATCCGGCGGATGAAGAAATCCGGGAATCCAACCTGGACGAGCATGTCGATACGGTCATCTACCTGGCCGCCCTGGAATTCGAAGAGGGGTACGACTGGTCCAAAGACACCGTCCTGCGCGACGTTCCCGCCACGGCCGTCCTGCTCAAACGGGATCCCGTCAAGAAAACCATCTCCCGTGTCACGCAGTTTCCGGCAGGGCTGGCCTCCAGTCCGGACCCCCTTTTCTACGCCGACGGACACCTCTATAGTGTCCTATCCCAGGACGGGCAGCGGATTGTGTGCGAAGACGGCACGGAACGCTTCCGCTGGGAAGGGGACGAACGCGTCGAAGGCCTGCTCCCCTCCCCGGAGGGCATCGCCACCCTGGGGCTTTCGCCGAAGGGGATCTTCTATCGGATAGATGGAGAAGCCCTTGTCGCCCAGGCCGGGGGGACTATCCGCCACGGCCTGCACAGGGATGGAGAGGCGGTGTTCTGTTTTTACGAAGTGCCCGACGAAGAAACCGGGACACGCAACCTGCACCGGTTCAAGGTAATGAACCGGCAGGTAGAGGAGATGACGGGGAGCAGCTCGGGCAGTGTCTATGACATGATGATGGCGAATGGAAAACTTTGTTCCCTGTCCCGCCTGAATATCCGCGTCAGTATGCGGATTACCGTGGACAACCAGTCCACCCCCGTCAAACAGACAGCCCGGGCGGCGGCCGATATCCGCCTGTTGCGCGCCAGGGAATCCGTTTATGCCTGTATGCAGGATGTCGTGAACTATCCGGAAACCAAATCCATCCTCTGGGGCCCGGACGGCACGGACCTTTATGAAGAGGGGAATGTAGCCTTTTTCCCCGACACCTGCCGGACCGCAGCCCCCGGCCGCGTGGGCCTGGTCCGTCTGTCCGGAGACGGCCGGGTACAGGCTTTCGGAATGACGGGACCGGATGAAAGCGGCTGGGAGACAATCCCCTCGGAAGGGTCACGTTTCCTGTCCCGCGACTGCGCCGTCTGTCTCGGAGGCACCCTATTCGCCGCCTTCAGCCGCACCAACGCCCCGCCCCAGCTCTGGATCGGGAAAACCGTCCACGACCTGCCCGTTTCCAACGGCTACGTCACCGCCCTGGCCGTAGAACTGATCAAGAAATAATTGGGCCCGGGTCGCCGGTACCGCCCTGGCCCGCCGGAGGCAAAGTGGCGGTTCGTCCACCAAAAGTGCCATTTTGGTGGATGGCGAGGGTTTTGACAAAAAAGGAATTACCCGGTAAGGGAGTAGTGGTCAATCCTCCCAGCTGACCGTGCGGGATTCGTCGGGATTCACGCGGATGTGGATGCGGAGGGTCTCTTCGGGGAGGAGCGCTTCGATGTTTTCGGGCCACTCCATCAGGCAGAGGCAGCCGCTGTCGATGTAGTCGTAAAAGCCGATGTCGAGCGCTTCTTCCAATCGGGTAATCCGGTAGAAATCAAAGTGGTAGATGGGTTCGCCCGAGCCGCTCCGGTATTCGTTCACAATGGCAAACGTGGGCGAGCTGATGGCATCTTCCCGCACCCCCAGCCGGCGGCAGAGGGCCGTGGTAAAAGTGGTCTTTCCCGCCCCCATGGGCGCGAAGAATGCAAGGATGTTCTGCCCCTTCGTCTCATTTAAAAACTGCCCCGCCGCGCGGTCCAGGTCATTCAGATCCCGGATAATGATTTCGTGTTTCATGATTCGGAAGCTTTATCTAGCACCACGGCCAGGTCCTCGACCGGACGGTCTGCATAATGGCTGAAGGTATTCAGGCACAACGGGCAGGCCGTCACCACGGCGTCCGGCTGCTCGGCCGTCAGGTTTTCAAAGGCGTTCAGGGTAATCTCCCGCCGCTTTTCGTAATTCAGCGAAAGGCTGCCCAGGCTGCCGCCGCAACAAATGCTTTCTGCGTGGTTCTGGTGTGCCTCGACCAGGTTTCCGGCCGCCGAAAGGGCCTCGCGCGGCTCTTCATAGATTCCGCAGCCACGGCCCAGTTCGCACGGGTCATGATAGACCAGGGTCCGGGACTCATCCTTGGTCACCTTCAGGCGGCCGGACTGGATCAACTCATTGAAATAGACGCTGTGATGCACCACGCGGATGCCATCCAGCTTATAGTTTTCTTTGAAGATGCGATAGCAGATGGGGCAGGTCAGCAGCAGGGTATCGCAACCCGACGCCCGGATAATCGCGGTATTCAGGCGGATCAGTTCGCGGGCCTGTTCCTGGCGGCCAGCCAGCAGCATTGGCCGCCCGCAGCACAGCCCGCCATCCGGATCCATCATCTTGGCCTCGATCCCGGCTTTGGAGAGCAGCGACATCGTCGCCTTCCGGATGGAAGGGGTCAGATGCGTCATGCAACCGGCGAAATACAGGACCTTGCCGGTCCCCTCCACCGGGAAGGAATCGGGCCGGATATTCCGATAGTGCTGGTTGATGGAATATTTCTTCAATTCGCGCTGCTTCAGCCGCATCAGCGGACCGTCCACGCCCACTTGGCACACCTCGGAGCACTTGCCGCACATCAGACATTTTTCGCTGATTTCGGTAATCCGCCGTTCGTTGCGATGCCGGATCTGACGGTTCAGATAGACCGTGCAATCCTTCAGGTTCTCCTTGCGGACACTCATCGGACAGGCATCGATGCACACGCCGCAACCCGGGCACGACAGCACCTGGATGCGCGCAAAACCGCGACGCGGATGCCTTACCTTCAGGCCGGCGTTGCGCATCGGGATGAGCATCATCTCGGCCGGAATGTGCATGTACCGGGTGAACGGCAGCACCAGCATGAAGATACCCAGGGCGATGGAATAGGCCCACCAGGTAGGCAGGTAATTCAGTTCATTCCCAAAGAACCAGCGGAAAAAGTGGTTCATGGGGACGGTGAGGAAACTACCCCCGCTGATATGTGCCGTAAAGCTCTCGCAAATAAGCCGGAGCGGGAAGATGGACCACAGGGAATACAGGCCGATGGTGTCCAGCAGGCTCGCCCGCGTGGTGCGGCGCATCCCGAAAAAGCGGGACCGGATCCGTTTGATCATGGCCAGGGCGATGCCCACCAGGATCAGCAGCAGGAAGAAGTCCATCAGGAAGAAGAACACCGCTCCCTGCAGGGTGGTTTCCGTCTCGGCCACGAAGAAATTGAAGAAGATGGGATAGTACAGCAGACGGATGCGTTCCGGAACGAACAGCCACACCTCCAGGTGTCCCAGGACAATGATCATGAACCAGCCGAAAGCAATACTGGAATGCATGAAGCCCAGCACCCGGTTCCGCTTCCATAACTTCACATGGATGAGGCAGTTCAGGAAGATGTCCTTGATGTTTTTCCAGGCCGTGGCCGGTTTGACCAGGGAAAGCAGGAACCGCCTCCGGTCTTCCCGGGAAAGCTGGAACAAGATGACCAGGATACCGATTCCACAGTACGCCAGGACGAAAATCATCCCGACCATGAAGGGAATTACAAAGGGGTCGAACCCGTTGGCCAGACGATCGATCATAGGCTACCCTCCACGTTATCGTACAAACGGCACACGGTCAGGATCACCCGCCGCGTATTGATGCCGCGCGGACAGACCATCGTGCATTTCCCGCAAAGCATGCAGTTGGAGAGCATCCGCTCCACTTCGGCTTTCTTGCCCCGCTGCAGCCCCAGCAGCAATTTGCGGACGCTCATCCCGGAATGTTCCGCAGCCGTACACGTTGCGCTGCAACTGCCGCAGGCGATGCAGGTCCGGGCGCCCGGCTCAATCTGGCAGATCTTCCGGAACAAAGAAGTGTCCAGCGAATCCAGCTCGATGGCGGAACTGGGTGAGAGACTAAAACCGAAATCCATTATTTCTTCTTTGCTTTCAGGTATTGATAGACTTGCAAGGCCGCACTGCGGGCTTCGGCCAGCGTTTCAGGAACCGTTTTGGGGCCCGAACAGGTGCCCGCCAGGAAAAGTCCCTTGCGATCTGTCCGGGTTACGCCCGAAATGTTGTCCAGGCTCCGGAAGAAGCCATCTTCATCTACCGGAAGAGACACGGAACGTGCCAGATCGTGGTTGCCACGATGGCAGATGATGCCGGACATGAGGACCAGCAGGTCCAATTTCACCTTTACCGGTTTCCCGGAGAGGGTGTCCTCGGCCTTCACCTGAACGCGGCCGTCGATGGTCTCGGCCACTTCGGATACGCGGCCCCGGATGAAATGGATGCCGTAGTCGCGCTGCGCATTGATATAAAAATCTTCGTATTTCTTGCCGAAGAGCCGCAGGTCCATGTAGAAACAATAGATTTCCGCATCCGGGAAAAGCTCTTTCATTTCGATGGCCTGTTTGATGGCCGTGATGCAGCACACCTTGGAACATTGGGAATTACCGGCTTTCACATCGCGCGAGCCCACGCAGTGCACAAATCCGATCGCCGCCGGTTTGGCGGGAACGCGCTCATCGGAACGCGTATTGAACCAATTCTCCAAATCACGGTTCGTGATGACCCGGTCGTAGATGCCGTATCCGTATTCTTCCTTTTTTTCCGCCTCGAACAGTTTGAAACCGGTAGCCAGGACGACCGCCTTGCACCGAAGGTTCTTGCCGTTGCTCAACACCACGGTATACCCTTTCTGGAGGTAATTGATGGAGGCGATTTCGGTATCGGTGTAGATATCCACCTCTTTCAATGCCATTTCATAGGGTTCCAGGACCTTGCTGGCAGGTGTCATATCCGGGAACAACCGGTTCCACTGTGCCACATGGCCGCCCAGAGAACCTTTTTTCTCTACGATGACGGGCGTGAGCCCCAGCGCCTTCAGCTGGACGGCCGTTTCCATTCCGGCGATGCCTCCGCCGACAACCAATACTGTTTCTTTCATACTCAGCAACATTTAAGGACGTTGGGAAGACCGGGCTTGCGCAGTTCTTTTTCATCCAGTCCGAGATACTTCCTGGCAGGGTCGTAGGGAACGCCCATCTTGTCCAGCAACGGCTCGGGGCCTACCTGATGGATCTGCAGGCCCAGGTCCCAGGGATCCACCCCCAGCACCAGACCGGCCAGTTCCTCGTAGGTAAAGACCGGAATGCCGTGACCGTCTTTGCCATAGGTTTTGCCCGTCTGCTCGGAAATGACATACTGCCAGCGGTCCAGGAAATACGGGCAGCCCGGACAATTGGTAATGATCATGTCCGGTTCGTAGGGTTCCATCGACTCGAACTTCTTGTGGGTGTTCGAAACGCTGTAGCCCCGGTTGGCTTTTACCAGATACTGCCGGAAACCGAAACCGCAGCAATGCCGCCGTTCGGGATAATCAATCACCTTGCCGCCCCATGATTCGGCCATGCCGCTCAGCACACAGGGGTATTCCGCCCCGCCCACACCCTTGTGGGGGAACATTTTCGAATAATGGCAGCCGATGTGCTCCACAACGCGTAGCGGTTCGCCGGTATGCCGGTCCACCAACTGGTATTTGGCGCGGGCGGCAATCTCGCCACGCAGTTTATAGACCAGGTCGCTGGCGTGCGCCACATAGACCGGTTTCTTGAATTCGCGCCGGGTCGATTTCCACAGTTTTTCCCGGATGCGGTCTTCCAGCTCGGGGAATTCCCGCCAGGTCTCCAGGATCTCGGTGTAATTCCCGAACGAGGTGATGCAGGAGGTGACCAGGTTCTCGTAACCGGCCTCGGTCATCAGCGCGAACTGACGGGCCACGATGGTCATGGCCGTTTCCTGCGGGATGGTATCGCAGTGGTAAGCGATGCCGCCGCAGGTGGTGTGGTGGGCCGTTTCATAGATGTCCCGTCCCAGCATATCCCGACAGATCTTCAGGAAGTAATGCTCCGATGCCGGGAAAAAACTCTGCCGGATGCAACTCCGGACATAGAACCAATGATTATCCGGAATTTCCTTCTGATAATCGGACCAGATTTTCTGTTTTCCCTGATAAATCATATCGTATCTTCTTCGTTGTTGAAATGCCCGCGCGAGCAGTGTTCGAAGGTATATTTCCCGTACTCTTCCAGGGTCATGCCCATCTCTTCCGCCTTCTTCTTGGAATACCGTTCCACCAGTTCAATCCGTTCGGTGGCGCCCGTTTCATCAAAGATGGCCTTCAGTTCGTCCAGGTCTTCCTTCGGGATGGCGCGCAACGCGCCCGTTCCCTGCCGGCCGTAATTGGCGCCCAAGCGGCCATAGACCTCCTCTTTGTTCTCCAGCACCCACTCGAAAACGGGACCGGACTCGGGGTGATCCTCATAACGGAAGGTGGCGGGATGGACGCAATAGCCCAGGTTGAGCACGTTCCCGGTCAGGGCCTTTGTCAACGGATACAGCTGACGGCCTTTTTCGGATTCGGTGAAATAGCCCAGCCGGGCCGAAAGGTTACGCAGGGCCATGATGACCAGCCCGGGCCCGTTCTTGCGCGGGCATCGGGTCACACAAGACATGCATTCGCCGCAGTACCAGATGGTTTCGCTTTTCAGCAGCGCCTCAATTTCGGCTTCGTCCTTACGCTGAACCGTGTCCACGATCTTGCGCGGATCGTATTTATAGAACTCCGCCGCAGGGCAGATGGCCGTGCACGTCCCGCAATTGATACAGGTGTGCAACCCCTCCTTGAAGCGGTAATCCTTGCATAATTCGTCGTATAGTTTACCCATATAAGGTGTAAAGGTAAGGACTTTTTCTTAAAAAAGAAAAACCTAGGGGTCCAACAGGTCGCGACGGTCCAGAAAACGGTACGATGACGCCTCGATCAGATGCTCGGGGCAGATGTCGCCCGGAGGCGTTCCGCCGACCACCGCCTGCAGGTCGGCGATGGTGCGCGACAGCTTCAGGATGCGGGTATAGGCACGGGCGGAAAGCCCCATCCGGAGCATCAGGGTCTCCAGCTGGTCGCGGCAGGCGTCCGACAGCGGGCAGTACTGTTCCACCTGCTTGCCGGACATTTCGGCATTGGTAAAGATGCCCGTACCCGCGAAGCGTTCGCGCTGGAGGACGCGTGCCGCGGCCACCCGGGCCGCCACCTGCGCGCTGGATTCCCGCTGCACCCCTTTCCCCCTGCGTACCAGCAGTTTGGGATCGACCGGATGCAGCCACAGATGGATATCGATCCGGTCCATGATGGGACCGGACAGGCGGCCGAGGTAGTTGGTTCGCTGGCCTGCCGTGCAGGTGCACCGCTCCCCTTCTCCATAATACCCGCACGGACAGGGATTGGAAGCGGCCACCAGCATGAACGAGGCCGGATATTCCAGTTTCATCCGCAACCGGGAGATGGTGACCTTCCGGTCTTCCAGCGGGCCCCGAAGCGACTCGATGGTAGCCTTGGGCATCTGCGCCAGCTCGTCCAGGAAGAGCACTCCGTGGTGGGCCAGGGTGATTTCCCCGGGAAGGATGTTGTCGCCCCCACCCCCGCCGACAATGGCCGGCAGGGAAGCACTGTAATGGGGTGCGCGGAACGGCCGTTCGCGGATGAGTCCGAACACCTCGCCGCTCCGCTTTCCCGCCACCGAATAAATTTTGCTGGTCTGGAGGGCCTCTTCCGTGGTCATGGGCGGCAAAATCCCCGCCAGGGCCTTTGCCAGGGAGCTTTTCCCGGCGCCCGGAGCGCCGACCATTACCAGGTTGTGTCCCCCGGCCGCGGCAATTTCAATGGCCCGCTTGGCCCCTTCCTGCCCGATGATGTCGGCGAAGTCCATGCACGAAGGAGCCTGTTTCTGCTGCTGGGCCTGGCGCTCGGCCTGCCGGAAACGACGGGTGTTCCAGATAAGCATTTCGGCCGGATCCTCTTTCTCTTCCAGGATGGCCAGCACATCGGCCAGCGTCTCTACTCCGAAGAGCAGGGTGTCCCGGTTCTCGACCGCCTCCATGGCCGACCGGGCGGGCAGGATGGCTCCCGCCAGGCCCTGTTTCACCGCCAGTTCCACCATGGGCAGCGCACCCGGCACCTCGCGGACCGATCCGTCCAGACCCAGCTCTCCCATGATAATGTAGCGTCCCAGTCCGGGCAGGTCCCGCTGCTGCGATGCAGCAATAATCCCCAGGGCGATGGGCACGTCATACCCGCTCCCGCTCTTGGGCAGGTGGGCAGGCGCCAGATTGATGACAATTTTCTTTCCCGGGATGTGGAAACCCATTGATTGCAAAGCGGTTACGGTACGCAACAAGCTTTCCTTGACTGCCACGTCCGCCAGCCCGACCAGGTGGATTCCGATTCCATTGATTACATCGACTTCGACAGTGACCGGCACGGCGTCGATTCCAACGCACTTCGCCGCATTGATATGAATAAGCATCGTCCGATAGTTTTACGTTTCGGGCGAAAATGCTGAAAAAATCAAAGCGCTTCTTTAAAAAAAATAAAAATGTGGCTAGAGGGCCGTCGGTGTGGCGAACGGCCCTCTCTCTTTATTCTCTGACAACCTAATTGGTATATCCGTCGTTCTGCTGAATGATGATGCCTTTTTCCTTGGATTCCTGAATAAGTTGGACAGGGATAGGTAAAAAGTAGTTGTATGGCCTGATGTTCGGAATATGACGGGTCTTGCCCATTTTATCCATGTAAGTCTCACGACGGCCGGCCGTATTATCGTTCTCGTAACCAAGGCCATACTTGCGGGTACGCTCATAAAGCGTGTTCGAAGTCGTGGCATCCTGCGTAGGATAGCACTCGACAACATAGGTGGCCTTCGGGTTGCAGGACAGACGGCTGAGGGTAACCCAGCGCTGCTCCTCACCGAAGAGTTCACGGATACGCTCGTCCAGGATGTAGTCAATGTTCACGTCGGCAGGGAAGCATAGCATGGCTCCGGCACGGTGGCGGAGGACATTGATGTCATCGGCGGCGCCGCTCTTGTTCCACTGGGCCAGGCGCGCTTCTGCACGGAGCAGATAGGTCTCGGCAATCCGGATCAGGTACCAGTCGGTATCGTAGTAGGCGAAGCCGCCATCGAAGACGTGACGGTCGTCGGAGAACTTCCAGAAACGGGGAGTCACGTTGATGGTATCTGCTGCGGTAAGTTCATACGGATTGGTCGTGCTCACGTACTCCGCGGCATGGGCAGCGGCACGGGCCTGGATATTGGCTTTCACCTCGGACCACTTCTTGCCGGACGGCGTGTAATAGTCGCGCTGGATCATGACTTCGGAACCCCGGAAGTCGTTCGGGTCGTCCCATACGGTCGGGTTGACGTCGCCGGCAGGACGGGTGACATACTCGGAAGCGAGCAGACCCAGACCGACAACGGCGTTGTTCACACCCTGGCAACGGCAGGCGATGGAGTCCAGCCGCGTGGACAAAGGATAGGCAAGTTTGCGGCCCTGGGCCTCGGCGATATCGGCGGCCGGAGTTCCGGCACCTTCGGGAGCCACACCCTCAGGGAAGCAGACGGCATCAGCCGTAAATACATAAAACTTCTTTTTATCCTTGTCTGAACGGATACCGTTCTTGCCGCCCATCGGAATCCAGGGAGCCCAGACCGCTTCCAGGACAGGCCTTTTCAAACGCCACCAGGAGTCTCCGGACTGATAGTCAATTTGCGCCACCCATATGGCTTCCTTGTTTCCCGGGTCATTGGGATTAGCGTCAGCGGCAAGGGATCCGTTACTCTTTACAGAAGTACGGAACAAATCCCAGTAGGCACCCTGCGGAGCGAACAGAGAGTTGCCGTAGCGGTCGTAGGGCAAATTCATACGGTTACCGAAACGAGTCTGCATAATCTCATAATCACCGTCCTGCTTGCCAATTACGCGGGTAGCGGCGGCTTCGGCTTCGGCAAACTGGCCCAGCGCGAGATAGGTCTCGGCAAGATAATGGGCGGCGGCAGCCTTGGTGACAGTGCCCAGTGCACGGGGGACGGAAGGGAGATGCTGCTCGGCATAGCCAAAGTCCACGGCCAGTTTTTCCCAGGCTTTTTCCCGTGGATAAAGTGAAGGATTATCCTGGTTGACGTGTTCATAATAAATGACCTGACCGTACAGACCGGCAAGATTGCGGAAGGCCCAACTGCGAAGGAACACGGCCTCTGCAAGAAGGTTTTCAATGACCGCATTGTCGGTGGGGCCATCTCCAATCAAGTCAACCACAGCATTCGCAAGATCGGCAAGTTTGTACATGTTCTCGCTATAATGACGGGCATAGCCACTGCCGGACGTGAGCATCTCCCAGTTGGAAAAGTGCGTGTTGCTCCCGGTAGTGCCGAAAGTATCCAGACCCAGGCCGTTCAGCACCCAGTTGTGCTCGGAGCCGCTGCGCTGGTTGCCGAATATCATATACTGGACCTGCGAATAAGCAGAAGCCAGTGCCTCTTCACAAAGACTGATAACCGCCTCTGTATCAAATTGGAGGTCCTCCGGAGAGATTCCCAAAGCAGCCATACGGCAGAGGGTATTGCGATCAATGTTGTAACTGTTCTCCGTGGATTTGAAGAACTTACGTCCATTGCTTGTGCGTACTGTGATATTGAAACCCTTCTTGAATGAAGTAGGAGGAACAACCAGCCAGAATGTCGTAGCATCTTCGGCGGTGCTGCCGATCTGAACCGGCGTGGGGCATTCCAGACGAATAAAGTCTTGCGCGCCAGCCAGGAGAGAAAGATGAGGATCTTCGTCCTTTGATGCAACGATGGCAGCCTTTCCTGACAGCGCCTCCCCATCATTTCCACAAAGGGTGATAGAAGAAACCTTAATATTCTCTCCGTAGAGTTTCACGGCCACGTAACCGCCCACATTCTTGAAGCGAAGTTGGTTGTCCGTTGTCACTGACACCATTACATTTGAGCCGATGCCAAAAGAGTCTGATGCGTATGTCTGGACGGAAGGCCATAGGACACTCAGTTCCCCCGTGTTGCTGATGGCATTGTTCTTATCATAGGGATACAAGGCATAGATATAATCAAGGGGATTCCCGGTCACGAACTCTTCTGATGTTACCACCTTTGCAAAAGCGCCGGCGTTTTGACCCGTCTCGCCCTGGAAAACATATTCATAACCGTAGGTGTACCGGTTGTAGATGCTGATACGGTCATCCGCATTCCACAAGACTTTCAGGTTCCCATCGGCATAAACCTTGGTCGCCTCTTTCTCGCCATACTGCTCCAGGGTAGCATAAAAGACATCCTCCTGATTTACCTGAGAGGGTTCCATTTTATCCTCTTCCAAAATGGAAGAACAGCCCATTCCTGCAACCAGCAAGGAAAAAACCATCACATAATTAATTGTCCTCATAGCGATTCTATTAATAATCTCATAACAATTGATTACAAACCTATTACCACGGATTCTCCCCGCCATCCACGATATCCTCCGTTGTATCGGGAACGGCGGATGGGTTATCGCCGCATGATCCGCAAATACAACCATCGGAAAATAATTCATCTACGTCAATTTCCGGCGCCTGGTAAAAACGATTGCTCATAATGATATCATTTAACATGTCTGTGTCCATTTTTACAAATATACATTTTATTCTGGACAGTTGCAAAAAACTCTGGATGGCACCTCCTTCCTGGCCAGGGCTTTCATCCCCGGAGGTTCAGCGTCCAAAGGAACCTGCCATGCCAGAGGCCATTTTTATGGCAGGTCACAGTGCCAACTGAAAGCAAAGCAATAATCAAAAAACGTAAGACTACCTGGCAAACAAGGCAAACAGGGCGCTGCCGCTGCCGGACATGGCCGCATAGACGGCTCCGGCATCGTACAGGGACTGTTTCACGGCCGCCAGTTCCGGATGCTTGGCAAAGACGGTCTCTTCGAAATCGTTCTCCAGGCAATCCTTCCATTCCGATACCGGTCGCGCCAGGGCTTCCCGCAGCGGAACCGGCTGGTGCTCCCGAACTTCGCGCGGGACGATGCCGCGATACGCATCGGCCGTGGACACCGCAATCCCTTCGGGGACCAGCACCTGCAGCTGATAGCCTTCCAGCGAAAGCGGGAAAGGGGTCAGCACCTCGCCGCGACCGGTTCCCAGCATGGGTTCTTCGTAGATGAAAAACGCGCAGTCGCTGCCCAGCCGGGCCGCATAAGCGGCGAGTTGTTCCCGGGAAAGGGGCAGGTTGAACAGGTCCGCCAGCATGCGCAGGGCGAAAGCGGCATCGGACGATCCGCCTCCCAGCCCGGCCCCGACCGGAGAAGTTTTCTCCAGATAAATCTTCGCAGAGGGCAGGGAGAAGTCGGCATCCAGCAAACCATAAGCCCGGGCGGTCAGGTCGGACAGCGGGTCCCAGTCCACCCCGCCGGCCCGTGCCAGGGTAATCATGAGCTTCCCGTCGGGCGAGATGGCCTGGGCGACCTGTTCCTGTCCGTAGCGGGCAAACAGGGATGCCGCCGTCTCGCCGAAGGTGTCTGCGGGAACGATTTCCAACGTGTCGGAGATCTCGCGGTACGGGACGAAAACGGTTTCCAAATCGTGATATCCGTCCGCTCTTTTGCGGATTACGGACAATCCCAGGTTAATCTTTACGTGCGGGTGCGTTATCATCTTTTTCTCTTTTTTGGCGTACTAAGTTACAAAATAATTATCTTTGTAAGTTATAATTATTAGACAGAATGTTTATTTATGATGTAATCGTGGCGGGCGCCGGTCCCGCCGGCCTGTGCGCCGCCGTGGCAGCCGCCCGGCAAGGTGCCCGGGTCGCCCTGGTCGAGCGCTATGGCGTAGTGGGCGGAAACCTGACGGCCGGATACGTGGGGCCCATCCTGGGCATGGTAGGCAAAGGGACGATGCGCGACGAGCTGGTGAGACTGCTGGGCGTCCCGGAGAACGACATGATCGGGGAAACCGGCAAGGCCCATGATGTAGAACGCGCCAAGCTCCTCCTGGCCCGCTGGGTAAACCATGAAAACATTGACGTCTATCTTCAATCTACCGTGGCCGGCGTCCACAAAGACGGCAACCGGGTCACGGGCCTGTCCATCGCCACCCAGGAGGGTCTCCTGGACCTGAAAGGCAGCGTCGTCATTGACGCTACAGGCGACGCGGTGGTCTCCTTCCTGGCCGGTGCGCACATCGAAAAGGGTCGTGAAGACGGCCTGATGCAGCCGGTCACCCTGGAATTCACCATCGACGGCGTGGACGAGCGGACCGGCCTGATCTGCATCGGCGACGTGGACAACGTCCAGCTAAACGGCATCCGCTTCCTGGATTGGTGCAAGCAGCGGGCCGATGAAGGCAAACTCCCGCAGAAACTCGCCGCCGTGCGCCTGCACCCCACCGTCCATCCCGGACAGCGCCAGGTGAACACCACCCAGGTAAACGGGGTGGACATCACCCGGGTGGAACAAGTTTTCAAGGCCGACCTCGAACTCCGCGAGCAGATGTTCCTCCTGGAAGGTTTCCTGCGCGAAAACGTTCCGGGGTATGAACATATCCGCATCGTTTCCAGCGGCACCACCACGGGCGTGCGCGAAAGCCGCCGGGTGATGGGCGACTATGTCATCACCGCCGAAGAACTCGCCGCCGGCTGCCGCTTCCCCGACGTCGTGGTGCACAAGGCTGAATTTATCGTGGATATCCACAACCCCGCCGGAGCCGGCCAGGCAGAGGACCATATCCAATACTGCCAACCGTACGACCTCCCCTACCGCTGCTTTCTTCCCGCCGGACTGGAGGGCCTGCTGGTCACAGGACGCTGCATTTCCGGCACCCACCGCGCCCACGCCTCGTACCGGGTCATGTCCATCTGCATGGCCATGGGCGAAGCCACCGGCATCGCCGCCGCCCTCGCCGCCCGGAAGGGCTGCACGCCGCGAGCGCTGGATGTCAAGGAACTTCAAGATGTTATGACCAACCAGGGAATCGACCTTTTCGATGAATAGTTTTCTTAAAAACAATGCGCTTTCGCTGATGCTCCTGACGGGTGTCATCGTTGGCGGTGCCCTTGGCCTCCTCTTCGGGGACGGTGTGCGTTTCCTCCGTCCCTTCGGCCAGATTTTCCTCAACCTGATTTTCGTGCTGGTGGTTCCGCTGGTCTTTTTCAGCATCGCCAGTTCCATTACCGGACTGCAGCGCAGCCATGTCATCGGCAAGGTTCTGCTATGGTCGCTGGTGGTTTTCGGCGGCATGTCCGTCATCGCCGGCCTCCTGGCCTATGCGGGCGCCCTGGTTTGGAACCCCTTCGCCGGCATGGAGACCATTACCGACGGAACCCTGACGGCCGAAAGCCGTCCATGGGGCGACCTGCTGGTGAGCAGCCTGACCGCCCCCGACTTCCTGGCCCTCTTTTCCAAGACGCGGATGCTGCCGCTCATCATTTTTTCGGCCCTCTTCGGCCTGGGCACCGCCGCGTGCCATGCGGAAAAGGTATCGGCCTTCCTGGAGGAAGGGACGAAAGTGATTGTCAAAATCGTGGAAATGATCATGTACCTGGCCCCGGTCGGACTGGGCTGCTACTTCGCCGGCCTCATGGCCGACCTGGGCGGCCAGATTGCGGGCAGTTACCTCCGCATCTTCCTGCTGTTCCTGGTCCTGACGGGTATCGTTTACTTTATCCTGCAGCCCCTGTACATTTTCCTGGTCTGCGGGAAAGACGGCCTGCGGGCTTTCCGGCAGAACATCGTTACACCGTCCATCACCGCCATCGCCACCACCTCCAGTTTCGCCTGCATCCCCATCAACATCGATGCGGCACACCGGATGGGCGCCGACAAGGCCGTGGCCGATGCGGTCATTCCGCTGGGCACCAACCTGCACAAAGACGGATCCGTTCTGGCCGGCGTGCTCAAAGTCCTGTTCGCGATGATGTTCCTCGGAGCTTTCCAGCCCTCGGTGTCCAACGCCGCCATGGTCATCGGCATCGCCATCCTGGTAGGCGTGGTGATGGGCGCCGTTCCCACGGGCGGCATGACGGGGGAACTCCTCATCTGCTCCGTACTGGGGCTGGACCCGGCTTTCGCCGCCACCCTCATGGTCATTTCCACCATCGTCGATATTCCCGCCACCCTGATTAATTCAACGGGGAACCTGACCGGAACGGTCCTGATCAGCCGGCTTTCCGGAAAATAAATACGCATAAGAATGAAAGAGAACAATATCGGCCGCATCCTCGCCATCGATACGGGATCGACCTCCACCAAAGTGGGTTATTTCGTTGACGGAAAACTCCTTTTTGAAGAAAAGCTCATCCATACCGCAGAAGAAGTGGGACGCTTCAAACACGTGATGGACCAGGACAAAATGCGTCGTGACGCCATCATGGGGTTCCTCCACAAAAAGAACATTGCCCTGCAGGACCTGGATATCATCATGGCCCGCGGCGGCCTGTTCGCCCCCGTCCGTACGGGCGTGTACCGGGTTAACCGCGACATGCGCGACGTCCTGCTTACCTGCCGTGACGGGACGCACGCCTGCAACCTGAGCGCCGTCATAGCCGATGATATCGCCGAGCTGGTGAACGAAGTCCGCCATGACAAAGGCCTTCCGGCCCCCTTCGGCCTGTGCCACGCCTATATCGCCGATCCGCCGATGGCCGATGAAATGCTGCCCGAATGCCGTCTGGGGGGCATTCCGGAGTTCCCCCGCCGGGCCTTCTTCCACGCCCTGAACTCGCGTGCGACCGTGAAGCAGTACCTGCGCGACCACGGTCACAAAGAGAACGACGTGACCGCCATCGTGGCCCACATGGGCGGCGGCATCACCGTTACCCTGCATCGCAACGGCCAGGTCATCGACACCAACAACGGTCTGGGCGGCGACGGTCCCTTCACGCCTGAACGCGCCGGCACCTGCCCGGCTTTCCCGCTCATCGAAATGTGCTTCAGCGGCCAATACACCGAAAGCGAGGTCAAGAAAAAGATTTTGGGGAAAGGCGGCGCGGTGGCCTACTTCGGCACCAACGACCTGAAACTCATCGAAGACCGTGCCCTCGCGGGCGATACGGACTGCAAGACCTTCCTGGACGCTTACTGCTTGAATATCGCCAAATACATTGCCTCGGAAGCCGCCACCGTCGAAGGAAAGGTGGATGTCATCCTGCTCACGGGCGGGACGGCCAACAGCGGGTCCCTATGCGAGGCCATCCGCCGACGGGTGGCGTTTATCGCGCCGGTAGAGGTGTATGCCGGCGAGCACGAACTGAATTCGCTCGCCGAAAACGGCTATAACGTGCTGGCCGGGACGGTCCGCATCCGCCGGTACGACAAAAGCGCCATCGTCCCCGACGAGGACTAACCGAGCAGCTTCACAAGCACCTTTTCCGACAGGTCCGGAACCAGGCTGCGGATGTGCTCCGCAAGCGCCTCCCACGACGCTTCGGCCGAGTCCGCTACCGCAATGTCCATCAAGTCATCCGGCCGACAGAAAGAAGCGTGCTGCCAGCCCTTGTAAGAAAGGTCGGGACCGTTATAGACCCGTTCAATATTACCGATAACCACCTGCGTAGCCATCTGCAGCCGCGTCATCAGCGCATCCAGGGCCGACTTTTTCAGGCCGGTGAGCGCCCGCAGCTGCCGGGTGGTCATTTCCCCTTCCCGGGCGATGGCATCCACCACCATCCGCTGCATCCCTTCCGGGCGATACTTTTCTTGCGCCCGCCGCCAGGTCATCAGTTCACGATACCACCGGACAGTCGCGAACGCACTCTTTCCACCGCAGAGGAATTTCCCGTAAACGATTTCTCCGGAATTCACCACGTCCACCTTCCAGTCCCACGGGCCCAGGGTCTCCCCGGTAAACCAGCATTCCCGCGGTGTCAGGTCCTCGATGGAGAAACCGGAAACCGGGTTGGAAAAAAACGGGACGACGCCCAGCTTCCGAATGGCGGCAAACATCGTCTCCGGGCCCGTCACCGGTGCGACCGGGAGGTCCGTCTGTTTCATTTCCTGCGGAATTTCAAGTAATGCAGGATCAGGTTGACCGCCTCGTCTTCGGACAGGTCGTCCATGTTGATGACCAGGTCGTAATTGCGGGCGTCGTACCGGCTGGTACCGGTGTAGCGCTTTACGTAATTCTCACGCCTTCTGTCAACTTCATCAATCACCTCCGCGGCTTCTTCCTTCGAAAGCAGCTGCTTGGTCATGACACGGTCAAGGCGATGCGCGTACGATGCGGTGAAGAAGATATCCACCTTGTTGGGTTCGTCTTTCAGCGCAAAGAAACCGGAACGGCCGGCAATGACGCAGGAGCCCTGCGAGGCAATAGCCTTCAGGATTTCCGTCTCGGCCTTGAACACATCGTCCGTGGTAACATCGGGCCGGAACTCCTGGATCGAGGGTTTGTCCTTTTCCAGCCGGGCGGCCTCCTTGGGTACCGGTGCCACCATCTGGAGGAATTCCGAGAACCAGGTCTTCTTTTCTCCCTTGAGCTTTTCAATGCCCACAGCCGACAATTGGAATTTGTTCCTGAGTTTGGAAATGAGTTCCTTGTCGCTGTAACGGATACCCAGCGCTTCGGCCAGTTTGCGGCCGACGGTACGGCCTCCGGAGCCCAGCTCGCGGCTGATGGTAACAATTAATTTCTCTTCCATATCACAAAGTTCACAAATTGTCTCCATATTTCCAAATCATTATTTTGCTATCTTTGCAAGGAGATGAACCAAGTACGAATCATCGTTATGCGAAAAATCTTTTTCCTTCTTCTGGCGGGCATCTTTGCCTGCTCCTGCGCCCGGGCCACACGGATTGTGCTGGGCGACGAACAGTTTTCCGCTTATCTCCCCTTGCTGGAAGGGAAGCGGGTGGCCTTGTTGAGCAACCAAAGCGGTATTGTGGGCGACCAGGTTGAAAACTGGTGCCTGCGAGGCGGCCAGGAAGTCACTCCCGAAATGGTCAACATCCCCTTTGGCGCACCCTCCGACACCACCCGTCCTGTCACGTACGGCCCCCATATTCTGGATGTCCTCCTGGAAAAGGGCGTGAACGTAGCGGCCATTTTCTCGCCGGAGCACGGTTTCCGCAACATGGCCGATCCGGGCGAACACGTCAAATCCGGCGTGGATGAAAAAACCGGCGTCCCCATCCTGTCGCTCTATGACAAAGGGTCCTATATGCCCAGCGAGGAAAGCATGGGGAAATTTGATGTGCTGGTGGTGGATATCCAGGACGTAGGCCTGCGGTACTATACCTATTATGTTACCATGCAACACCTGCTGGATGCCTGTGCGGTCTATGGCAAACAGGTCGTGATCCTGGACCGCCCGAATCCCAACGGGTTTTATGTGGACGGACCCATCCTGGACATGAAGTACAAATCCGGTATCGGCAGCCTGCCCATCGCCATGGTCCATGGTATGACACTGGGAGAGCTGGCCCGGATGATGAACGGCGAAGGCTGGCTGAAAGACAGCCTGCAATGCGATTTGACGGTGATTCCCTGCCGGAACTACACCCACCGGACCCGGTGCACCCTGGTCCTGCCGCCGTCCCCGAACCTCAAGGACATGCGGTCCATTTACCTGTACGCCTCCACCTGCTTCTTCGAAGGAACTGAGGTGACCGCCGGACGCGGAACGGCCTGGCCCTTTGAGATTTACGGCCATCCTGCCATGGAGCCGCGCGGCTTCACCTTCACCCCGCGCAGCATCCCCGGCGCCACGCATCCGCGCTACCAGGACCGCCTCTGCCAGGGCGTGGACCTGCGGGACATTCCCATCGAACAGATCTGGGAGGAGCAGGTGAACCTGAACTATCTGATCGATGCCTACCGCCACTTCCCGGCCGACAGCACCTTCTTCATGCGCCGCAACCACTTTGAACTCCAGATCGGAGTTCCCTACGGGCGCGAAATGGTACTGTCCGGCGCCTCGGCTGAAGAAATCCGCGCCCGCTGGGCCGACGATGTCGTCCGGTTCAAGGAGCAGCGCCGTCCCTACCTCCTGTACGAAGAATAGGGGAAAGAGGCAATCTTGCAGTCATAACAAAAGATAATATTCAAAAATTTAAGAAAAATAATTGTATAAGGAGTTACGGGAACTGTATCCGGACCCCAAACCGCATTTCAGCACGCTCAGCACCCAGGTCCGCACCCTTCAGGAAGAAGGATTCATCGACCATAAAGCCTATGGCCCCACCTTCCAGTATCTGTTTCTTTTGCTATTTTTTTAAAATTAGTTGCATAGTAACTAAATTATAGTTACATTTGCATATGGGAACAAAAGAGAAATTGATTGAGCGGTTGACGCACCTGCCAAAAGACTTCACTTTTGATGAAGCGGAGAGACTGTTGACCTTGTTCGGCTATACGAAATCGAACAAGGGTAAGACTTCGGGATCAAGGGTCCTATTTTATAAGTCGGGAAAAATCCCGCTATTTTTACATAGGCCACATCCACAAAATGAACTAAAAAGTTATGCGGTAAAACAATTGCTTTCTGAACTAATTACTAACGGAGATATTGCAAAATGAATACATTAAAATATAAAGGGTATATTGGATCGGTGGGGTATAGTGAACCGGACAAGGTGTTTTTTGGTAAAATTGAAGGAATTGACGGTCTTGTAAATTATGAAGGGGAATCTGTCAAGGAACTGACGGATGCCTTTCATGAGGCGGTGGAGGACTATCTGATCTTTTGTGAGGAGCACAATTGCAAACCGGAGAAGAGTTACACCGGAACGTTCAATGTGCGCATTGCCCCGGACACGCACCGGGACATTGCCAATCTGGCGGCGGAAGCCGGTATTTCCATCAACGCTTTTGTAAAAAGGGCCTTGAACGATGCCGTCAAACATCCATGGGTTGAGCCGAGTTCCCTGGTACAGGGATATGGCGCGGAATCGCCGGAACCGGCCATGTTAATGGAATCCCGGGCACCCTATGGAACCCGGGAAACGCTACAACTATCGGTACCGCCCAAAGACATCGCCCTGGTAAAAGAACTGGCCGGGCGAATGGGTTGGGAGGTTATTTCTTGATATTCTTGCAGTTCTTGGCCACAAAGAATTTGGCCTTGCGATTGGAAACGATGGCGGTGACCTTCTGGAAGGAGGCGCCGTCCACGTCGTCCAGGACGATGGCGGGACGATAGTCGCTTTCGGCCGCGGTGATCTTCACGTTCCGGAAGGTAATACCTTCTGCGTGACGGATATAGAATCCCCACGCGGGCAGCTCGCAGAACTGGGAGAACTCGGGATAAGCCTTCGGCATCTCGGGGACCTTGTCCAGTTCGTCGGTACCCACCTTCGCAAAGTCCGGACGGCCCGCACCCGGGAACTTGATCTCGATATTCTCCAGCAGGACGTTGCACACCGGCTGCTCTGCCAGGCCCACGATGCCGCAGGGCAGCACGTTGCGCGGCTGGTCCTCCAGGGTAGGTCCCTCGTATTCAACGCCATAGTCCGGCTTGTCCATCGGCACTTCGGCATAGAGGTTCCGGATGGTAATGCCGTTCATGGTGCTGGGCTTGTCACCGCGGCGCTGGCCCACATTCAAGTAAATGGGATTCGCGGTATTGTACGATTTCAGGCCGTCCACGACGATGTTTTCTGCAAAACCGCCGTCCACGCTCTGGATGGTAATCGCCGAGCGGAAGGTGTCATAGACCACGTTGTCCAGCACCTGGATGTTGCGGAAGCCGCCCACGCCGAAGGTGCCGAACTTGATGCCGCTGGCACTGGACGTGATGGTGTTGTTGCGCACGATCACATCGTCGTTGCAGACATCCTTGTGATGGGATTTCAGGCAGATGCCGTCATCGGAGGCATCCACGAAACAGTTCTGGATCACCGCATGGGTGCAGTCCACGATGTCCAGTCCGTCGTTGTTCCAGAAAGCGCGGCTGTTCACCGTCACGCCGTCGATCAGCAGGCTGTCCACCCGGTCAGTGGTGCAGGTCCAGCAGGCCGAGCTGCGCATGTTGATGCCTTTCAGGGTCACGTTCCGGCTCTTGCAGAGATAAAAGAGGTGGGGACGATGGGCGGGGCGGCCCAGTTTGAGCGGGTCCTTGATGACGCCCACGGCCACCTGCGCCAGGAAATTGTTGGCGAGTTCACGGCCCTGGCCGTCCACGACCCCCAGTCCCACGACGCCGATGTTTTTGGCGCCGTTGGAGATGATCAGCCCGAAGGCATCGCCTTCCTGGCGGTAGTCGTACGGATTGGTCGAGCCCACGAGAACGGCACCCTCGCCCAGTTCGATGGTCACGTTGTCTTTCAGTTCAATGGTTCCGGTCATGTAGCGGCCCACCTTGAAAATCAATTTGCCGCCTCCCTCCTCGCTGATGAAATCGATGGCCTTCTGGATGGAGGTGGTATTCAGCGTGGTGCCGTTCGACTTGATGCCGAACATGGATGCATAATAGTCCTTGGCCGAGGCGGAAACGGCAACGGCCAGACAAAATATGGAAACAATTAACTTTCTCATAGCCAGCTTATTCGGGGAGTGAACAATAACGGGTAGATTGGGCCGTATCGGTCAGGAACTTGATGGAAGGATCAATCACGGCGCCGGCATTCTCCAGCAGGACCGGCTCCGGAAGAGCCGTATCCGCGGGAAGATACCCCTTGGCAACCTGGTCTTTGATATTCGCCTCCAAAGCCCTGTGGCGGCACTCGATGACACCCTTTCCCTTGATGGCAACATTCTGGGCATCTTTTGACCAGATGAGGGCCGGGGCGCCATTGTAGTCATAATAATTGGTGGAAGCCACCAGCACCGCGCCTTCGCCCAGGTAGAGGGTTACATTGTCTTTGAGCTGGATGGCACCGGTAATGTAGCGGCCCACATAGATGCTGAGGGTACCGCCGCCATGGGCGCTGATGAAATCGATGGCCCGCTGGAGAGAAGCGGTATTATCGGTTATTCCGTCGCTTTTGGCCCCCCAGACGGTTGCCAGGTAATTGTTTTCCTGGGCCAGGCAGCCCAGGGAAACGAGCCATGCGGTTATCGCGATAAGGATTCTTTTCATAAGGCAGATTCGGTTTTATTCGGCATAAGAAGACTTGTACATAACCACCTGCTCCTTTGTGGCAGGGGCGGCCGCCTCATCATAGACAACCTCTTCCAATTTCAGGCCCTGGACATCGTCGCACACGATGGCGGGACGATAGTCGGCCTTCTGCGCCCGGAAAACGACGTTGCGCAGGGTAATGCCGGTAGCGTGACGCATGTAGAAGCCCCAGGCGGGCAGTTCTTTCCACTGCGAGAATTCGGGATAATAGGAAATCATTTCATCGATGCCGTCCAGGTCTTCCGGGGTGGTGCCGCGGTAGGCATAACGCGGGTTGCCGCCGCCGGGGAAGACAATCTCGATGTTCTCCATGAGCACATTCTCGATCTTATGGTTCGGGATACCGGCGATGATGCACGGGGAAATGTTGCGGGGCAGATCCTCGATGGGGCCCTCGTAGTTGTATCCGGCATCCGGCTTGTCCAGCGGAACCTCGGCATAGACGTTCCGGATGACGATGTTGCGCATATACGGGGGTTTGGGCCTGTTCCACCGCTCACCGGTCCGCAGGAAGATGACGTTGCCGGTATGGAGGCTGCGGATGCCGTCCACGGTGATGTTTTCGATCTCGGCACCGTCCACGGCCGCAAACGTAATGGCCGAGCGGTAGGTATCGAAAATGGTCATGTTGCGGATGGTGAAATTCTTGAAACCGCCCTTCGAGACCGTTCCGAACTTGATGCCATTCGCGCTGGATCGACCCACGCAGTTCTCCAGGAGGACGTTCTTGCACATGTGGTTGGCGGAATGGGACTTGAAGCAGAAGATATCGTCGGCCGCATCGATGTAGCAGTTCCGGATGATCACGTCCTCGCAGTCCACGATGTCGATGCCGTCGTTGTTCCAGTACGATTTGCTATCGACCCTAATCCCCTCTACATAAACGTTGTGGCACTGGTCATAGGTCTGGTTCCAGCTGCCCGGATCCTTCAGGAAGACATCCTTGATGGTCACGCCGTCGCACTCCCGGAAGTAGATGTTCTGGGGACGGTTCACCTCGTTGGGACGGTCCAGTTTGAGGGGATCCTCAAAGAGGCCGCGGTGGATGTATTCCACCATGTGGTTGGCCACGGTGAAGCCCCTTCCGTCGATGGTGCCGCCGCCCGTGATGCCGATATTTTTCTGCTTGAGGGCGAAGATCATGCTGGTCCAGCCCACGTACGGGTCCTTGACATAGTCCCAGGGATTGAGCGAACCAAGCAAAGTGGCGCCCGATTCGAGGTGCAGCGTGACATTGTCTTTGACATAGACGGTGCCCGTCACCCAATTGCCAGGGGTGAATACGACCCGGCCGCCACCGTTTGCGCTCGCAAAATCAATGGCTGCCTGAATGCTCTTGGAATTGAGTGTGACCCCGTCCGCCCGGGCGCCGAAATCCGCCACGAAATAGTCTTTCGCGGCCAGTCCGTACGCCGACACGGATAGCGTCATCAGGAAAAAGAGGAATTTTTTCATACTAACGATCTTACTTACTCTGCAATATCGGAAGATTAATTGAAACTTACAAGTTTTTCGGAGAATAATGGACCGTTGTGGTGGATATCACCACAAGAGGATTCTTTCAAAGGGTTAGCTTTGCAATAAATGAATAATGAACGTTGCTTATGGACAGATCCCGAATGATGAAATTATTCGTTGTGGCAATAGCCTGTGTCCTTGCCACCAGTGCTGCGGCAAGGGGGCGGGTGGGAGCCGGCTATCTCTTAGGAGGGACCACACGCACTGATGAGACAGGCAAACAGCGATATCTCGCGCAAGGTCCTGTCGTTTATGCCCGCTGGAGCATTGACTTTTCCTATTATCTGGACCTGGACTTCGGGGCGGAATGGCGTTATCAGTTCATGCATTTTCCCGGTGACGGCATCCATCCGCTTTCCGGGCTTCCGACCGGGGAGCGGTTCAACGAAGAGTATATCACCGTGCCGCTCAACCTCAACTTCATTATCTCTACAGAAGACCTGGGTGCACTTGGATTTCTGGATTATGTCGGCACATACGCCGGTCCAAGACTGGACTGGTGTATTCTTTCTTACAACGGGAGCGACCGCTCTTCTTCTTTCACAAAGCAGGAAGGCCTTGCTTACAGGCCCCTCAACGTACTCGCCGGCATCGGCATCTATTTCATTAAAGGGAAGTGGAGTTTTACCTTTACTGCCGATCATGGCTTCCTTGACCGCTGCACAAAAGACGACGTAAAACTGACGAACGACTGGTTCGCCTCTTTCAGGATTGGATTTGAATTCGGAAAATGAAACGATTGACTATAATTCTTTGCCTGCTTTGGCCTTTCGCGGCAGCGGCGCAAGTGAACTTGAGCCTGTTCGACACGGGTTTTCATGCGAGTACGGCTATCGGCCAACTGGAGGAAATGAGCGGGCAGCGTGTCAGCACATCTTCCTATAACTCCTATTACAACTCCGGCACTACCCATCACTACTCCGGCACAACCGGGGCCGATGCGATAAAGGATGCCAAGAGCAAATTCAAAAAGCCGTCGGCCCGCCCGCAGAAATATCGCCCTCCGCGTCCCTCCAAGGCCCAAAAGGAGTATGCGCGTAAATTGAAAAAGTGGAATGACCGCTCGAAGAAAAAGAGAGAGCAGGCGGTAAGCGTCCAACGCTACGCCCGCACCAGTAATTTCAAGTTGCAAAATGTCCGGCCCCTTCCGGAGAAATCTTCAGGGACGCCGATTCCCAGAATGATTATCATCAACAATATCCCGAAGCATATCACGCTGGACTACCCCGTTCACAGGGACACGGTCTGGAACAAACGGTCCGACGGAACCTTGGAAGGAACGGTCTGTGAAAGCAAATATTTCGCTTTTGGTGCCATCCCCGGTGAAGAAGGCTGGTTCAACGAATTCCGTTTCACCAATCCTTCCGACAAGGAAATCATCGTCAGGGTGGAATATGAGTTGAAATACGGCAGGGACGGAAAAACGCTCCGCGAGCAGAAAGTTATCCATATGCCGCCCGGAAGAATCAATGAGCCAAGTATTTACAACAACAGCCTTGGCGTCTATACCCAAAATAGCTGGCGTTACCGTATCTTAAACGTTACCAAGCTATGAAAAAGGTCTTGTTCATCATCCTGGTAGCGCTTTGCGCCCGGTTCGCCTGCCGGGCAGACACGTGGTCCGATATGCTCCGGGCCTATAAACTGGACCTGAGCACGCTGGTACGCGGAAACGGTTACCAGTTCTTCCGCTCGGAAGCCGGAGGAATCGGGATTGCCTACTCCGAAATTGACAGCTCCGGCGTGTGCCATTTCTCCCTTGCCATGGTCCCCGTGGAGACCCGTCTGATGCGCTGGCTGCCCCAAGCAGGAGCCAATTTCGTAGAAGTACAGGAGAATGGCTATACTTCCGGCGTCCTGGCCCTCCAAGAGGCGAAGGGTCCCGATACGGACCCCAGACTGGGTAGCTTCAGTTATGTCATCGAGCCTAAAATATTGGTGGGTCCGGACGGCAGAATCCTGAACCTGGGGTACTGGGACGACAAACTCGTCTTCCTGGTGGAAAGGGACTCCGGGGTTTTCTGGGTAGGGGAGGACGGACAGATCGTCGATATCCCGGCCGCCGATCCCCCTTCTCCGGTTTCGGCTCAAACTCTTCATATCGAGGATACGCGCGCCGTGGATCTCGGCCTTAGCGTGTTCTGGGCCGACCGGAATGTCGGGGCCGATGCTCCCGAGGCGTATGGTGATTACGTCCCTTATGGGACCGAGGTCCCTTGGGACGGAGCCTGGAGGACGCCGACACACAGGGAGCTGAAAGACCTGGTCGAGAAATGCTCCTGGGAACTTACCACATACAACGACGTAAATGGATACAAAGTGACAGGTCCCAACGGGAATTCCATTTTTCTCCCGCTGGGAGGTGCGCTCTGGGATGACGGAACGATCGACCGTCCAGGGACAATAGGTGCCATTTTGTCCTCGGAACGCCCGCCCGGACAATACTATATCGATGTCGGGGACTTTTTTCACCTCCAGATGACTTGCAGTACTTCTCAGGAGTATCGTCATTATATCAGATATATGGTGATTGCCGATGAAAAAATGAATCTCCGGCCTGTTTTACCAAAACCATAAAACTATCATGAAAAAGTTGTCTTTAATTCTATCAATGCTGCTTCTGGGCACCGTCTCCGCTTGCGCCCAGGAAGTACCCAAGGCGGTGGACCTGGGGCTCAGCGTACAGTGGGCCGATAGAGACATCGCGCCCGAAACCGACATTCCTCAGGGCTGGAGGATGCCTACCCTTGCCGAAATCAAAGAACTCCGCGAAACCTGCACACAGTCTTTCACGGAAAAAGACGGGGAGGAGTGGATTGTATATTCCGCAAAAAACGGGGAAAGCATTGCCTTCCTCTATCCCGTGGGAAGCCGGTCGGCCCGGGCGTTCGGCATTGCCGGCTCTGACGGATGCTACCTAAATGTAATCATATTGAATCCGCTCCTGAAAGATCCGGGACGGAATGGGTATTACACTTGGGAGGAACTGGGCGAGAGCCATTCAGGACAAAGAAAATATCCCGTTCGTTTAGTAAAAGAATAAAACCATGAAACGACTTTTGTTTATTTGTATCGCCATCGTGCTTCTTGCCGCTTGCAAGGAAAAACGCTATTTTACAGATGTAACGGGCGAAATCCATCTTGTCCGGATTGGCTTTGAGGATAAGAGTTTCAGGGATTTCACTGTGGTATGCGATGTCCTTTATGCAGGAGAGGACACATCGTCCCGCTATAAAATGGTCTTCTACATGCCTGAGGGCTGGGACAACAGCTATCCCATTTTCCTGGACCGCTATGTCCCTACAGACGGGCAGGCATGGACGGCCTATCAGGGCATGCCGGTTGCCGAGGCGGCGCTGAACCGAGGTGATATGATTGTGGTGCTGCTTGCCTACAATGAAGGGACCGCCATCCCGGACATCCTTCTGGCCGAGCATTTCCTCAAGCTGCACGATGACGACCTCCCCGGAGACAGCAAAAACATCCTGACCGCAGCCTATTTCGATTTTGAATGATGAAACCGCATTTGCTCATCCTGCTGCTCCTTGCCTGTGCCGCCCGGGCCCAGACTCCCGAGGAGTTGTACGAAGCGTACAGTACTCCTGAGACTCGCGCTGTCCTGGAACGTTTTGAGGAGGCCGAACGCCGGTCACAAGAGGCCGAGGCTGCGGCGAAGGCCCGGCGGACGCTGGCTCTGGGCGGAGCGATTCTCATCGGTCTTATTCCGCTTGGCTATATCGGCCGGGAGATTATCCGGAAGAAGAGTTGGAGGGACAATCCCGGCGGCACCGTCCGTGCATTTGGGGTCGGCCTGGCCGGGGGCGTGGTCCTGTTCGGACTCAACTACGGCATCTTCCTGCTCAAAATCAAAATGGGCGATGCGTTCCATATCGCACTGGCCTTTCTGATTGTAGCGGCCCTGGTAGCGGGAGCCATCTATTTAATGAAGAAAAAACAATCATGAGGCATAAAGATGCCATAGAAAAGTCTTATCTTTGCTATTGGTGAGACGCTTTGCCATTATACTAAGTCTTTTGCTTTCATGGCAGATGAGTGCTGTGGAAAGGCGCTTTGTGAACTATGGCAGCGCCGACGGGCTTTCTTCCAATACGGTCTATGCCATCGTCCAGGATAAAGACAACTTCCTCTGGGTGGGTACCCGCGGCGGGCTGAACCGGTTCGACGGGGCCCGTTTCCGGTCCTGGAAGGAATTCGGACGCGTGAACGCCCTCACCGTGGACCGGCAGAACCGCCTGTGGATAGGCACCGTGGAGGGGCTGTATGTAAGGGACCCGGTCCGGGACGTGTTCAGCGAAGGGCCCAGAGGTCTTGTCCGGGCCCTGGCCACGGATTCCGACGGCCAGGTCTGGGCCACCGTCGGGGACACCCTCCTGCTCAGGCTTTCCTATGCCGACGGCATCCGGACCGAGGTCCGTACCCGGTATCAGAAAAGGGACCACGAAGGGGATTATCCCTATTTCCAGATCTTCGAAGCACCCGACGGCAAGCTATGGCTGGGCGGACGGCTGACCTCCTGCCAATATATTGAAGACCGGAAGCATCCCCAGATTTGTCTTCCCCTCGGTTCCGCCCCTTGTCTGACCTCTTATGCCTGGGACGGAAACCGGCTGCTGGCCATCTACGACCATTATAATACCCTTTGCACCCTGGAAGACGGCAAGTTGGTCACGCTGGGGAAGATGCCCGTCGCCCATGCCCGCCTGCTGACGGACAGCCGGGGGCGCCTTTGGGCCGCCGGTTCCTACGGCGTGGCCCTGATAAACCCGGACAAGCCGGAAGACTCGCCCGTATTCCGCCGCAGCCAAAAAGGCCCTTATAGCCTAATATCCAACGAGTTATACTGCATATTCGAAGACCGGCAGGGCAACCTCTGGGTGGGTGGCGACAACGGGCTGTCCGTCCTCTGCCCCACCCTACAGCAGGTCCGCCGCGTTTCCGACGGGCAGGTTACCGCCCTGATGGAAGACCGGGACGGGAAACTCTGGATCGGCCTGGCCGAGGATCGCGTATCGCGCTTCTATCAGGACCGCGGCGGAACGGTCTATGTGGGCCTGTGGAACAACACGGGGTGGGAAGTATGGAAGGACGGCAGGATGCATAAGGAGCGCCTGAGCGGCCCTACCCCCCGGGAGCAGTGGCCATCGGCGGCCGAAAGCTTTGACGGCGCCAACTGGATTGCCGATTTTCTGGAAGACAGTGAGGGCCGCTTTTGGGTTGTCACATGGGAAGGCGTGGGACTCAATGAATGGGATCGCAAGGCCGGAAAGATGTTGCCACCCCACTGGCTCAGCCCCTTCCGCTACCCCACCCCGCAGGTAGATTCCAACATTTACGTGAGTTCCCGCCTGGGCAGCCGGGTAATCGAGGATGCCGGAGGGAATCTGGTTTATGCCACCACCCAGGCGGGGGTCAATATAATTGACAAAAACACCGGCCTTGTAACCAAGTATCACAAAGGTAATTCCGATATACCGGACAACTACGTGACCGACCTCTGCCTGACCCCTTCCGGCACCCTGTGGGCCGCCACGCAAAGCGGCCTCTGGAGCCCTTCCGGCGCGCATTTTCTGGACGGGAAGCTGGTACAGTCGGTGCAGGCCGATGCAGCCGGCCGCCTGTGGGCCGGCACGGAGGAAGGGCTCTATTTCATCGACACGGACGGAAGCACCGGCGTGGCCCGCAAAGAATTGGGATTCCCCTCCGACATTTACGGAGAAAAGGTTTCCTGCACCCTCTCCGACGGTTCCCTGGCGTTTGGCGGCAGCGACGGCGCGGCGGTTTTCCACCCCGACAGCCTGCTGCGTGCAGGAAACGGCCGGTGGCAGCCGGCCCTGACCGAATGGGTCACGGAGGGCGCCTCCCTGCAGTTCGCCTTTTCCGCGGAGAACCTCGCCCTTGCCCCGCTCATCCGCTACCGCTACCGCCTGGACGGGGTGGACGAAAACTGGATTCCGGCAGATTATCCGCAGTTGGGCGGCCGGTACAACGGCCTCTTCCCCGGACGCTATACGCTTGAAATCCAATGCACCGACCTGTTCGGACGGTGGCAGGACGGCGCGTTGCGCCAATCGGTCCGGATCCGGCCTCCGGTGTGGCTGCGCTGGCCCTTCCTCCTGGGCTACCTCCTCCTGCTCGCGGGGGCATTCCGACTCTTCGTGCGGTATCGTGAGAACCGCCAGCGGACGCTGGTCCTGCAGGCGGAATTGGAGACGCGCAACCGCTTTTTCGGCATCATTTCCCACGACCTGCGGAACCCCGTTTCCGGGATGAAAACCCTCGCGCACGCTTTGGAGGAGGCCCCCGACGACCGCCTCCGGGAGGGTGTGCGCGCCATCGAAAAGGCGGCCGATCACACATCGGACCTGTTGGAAAACCTGCTGATGTGGTCACTCGGCCGGCAAGGCGTGCTGCAGGCGGTTCCCCGGACGGTCCGGCTGGCCGATATCGTCTCGGATGCCGCCGCCGGCAAACCCATCCGCACGGAAATCCCGGAAGGATTCACCGTCACGACCGACCCCGACATGCTCACCACCTGCCTGCGCAACCTGCTGGACAATGCGGTCCGATACTCGCCGGAAGCCGGCTCGGTGGTGTTGTCGGCCGATGCGGAAAAGATCGTCATCCGCGACCACGGTCCCGGCATGGACGAAGAGACCCTCCGCCGCCTGTCCCGCCCCGGTCACCTCGGGCTTGCGATTACCCGCGAGCTGGTGGACAAGATGGGCTGGCGACTCATCGCCCGGAACCACCCCGACGGCGGCTGTATCATAACCCTCCTATTCCCCCATCATGATTAAAGTATTGCTGATAGAAGATTCTTCCGTCTTTGCCCTGGGCCTCCGGATGGCCCTGGAGCGGAACAGCGACCTCCACCTGGCCGGCCATGTGACCACGTCCGGCGAAGCCGTGGCCTGGCTGAACGCCCACCCGGAAGTGGACGTGGCCATCGTGGACATCACCCTGGAACAGCAGACCGACGGCCTGACCCTCCTGGGCATCCTCCGGGAAGCCTTCCCGCACGTGGCCGCCCTGGTGCTGTCGCACTATAAGATTCCGGCCTATATCATCCAGTCCATTACCTATGGTGCACGGGGTTACCTGGCCAAGGATTCCGCCCCGGCCGAAATTGCCGCTGCCATCCGGAGCATCGCCAACGGGAACGGCGTCTTTTTCGGCACCACCCTCCCGAACAAGGAGATTATCCGCCTGTTCGGCGGAGAAGAAAACCTGAATGCCCGCCGTCCGCAAGATCTTTCTCCCAAGGAACTGCAAGTGCTTCAATTGGTTACGAGCGGATACAGCAACGCCCAGATAGCCACGGCCCTGGGCGTTGCCACCACTACGGTGGATAGTTATAAGGAACGGATCAAAACCAAATTCGGCCTGGACACCCTGGTGGAATGCGTGGCCCATGCCGTCGCCACCCATCTGGTGGAGGTGTAAAGGTTTAGTCCAGCATATGGCCGTCGGACGGGTCCAGGTGGTGCCAGGAACCGTCTTCCAGCTGGATGTACAGGGTGGGTTCGTCCTTGTACTTGAAATCCTTCAAATTGTTGTACAGACGCTCTCCCTCCAGGTTGAAGATGGAGTATCCCTCCTTGTCTTTTTTCAGGAAGGAGCCGATGATAAGGGCGTGCTTCGGAACAACCCGGATGTAAGCATACCGGGCCTCAAAGGCATAGGCCCTGTCCAGCGAATTCCCGGACTCCACAATCGGGACCAGTTTGTCATCCTCTATTTTGTACACGCCGCACTCACCGTTGCAGGACCACTTCCGGGTGGGATATTCGATCTGCTTGTCCCATCGGAAGCCCCAGTAAACGACTACCAGGCCCTGGGCCTCGGGAACATAGTCGTCTCCTTCCAGAAAATCCACTTCTGTCGGAGGCAGGAAGTATAGCGAACTTCCCTTTTTGTCAATGACCGGAGACGTGACCCAGGTTTTGGTCTCGTTATTCCAAATGGCCGTAACGGGAGCATCCTTGGTCCATTTGTCTTTCCCGATTTTGATCTCATAAGGACCCATCTTCTTTCCCAGGTTCTTATTCTGCATCTGGGCATTCATGGCCGCGGGGACAAACAGGAGCGCAGCCAGCGCAAATAATGCTAATCGTTTCATAATCAAATCAATATAAATCTGAATAGTTCATGATGGGGCCCGTATAGCCTTTCAGGCCCGGATTTACATAATGATAAGTTTTGCCGGAAGGCAGTTTCACATCCATCTCGGCAATTTGGGCAAAGTGCTGATAGATGAAGATTTTGACCGTCTGCAGGAGGTCCTTCGTGCGAACGCCCGACAATCCCTCGCGGAAAGCCGGTCCCTCGGCGATGGGGACGGGCAGATAATAAATCGGGATGGCGGACAGGTTGCTGGTGAACGGGAAGGCGCCCTTTTCGGCATCGTAGTTGTGCCAGTTGATGGTCATGCCGGTATTCGACCCCACTGCCTTGTCCAACATGGACCGCAGGAACAACAGCGGAAATCCTTCCATTTTCTTATCGATATATGCCTGGTTGGCGGCGGGATCGGCCAGACGGGCCTCGAACTGGGCCTGCGTTTCAAACTCGTCCTTCTTCTCGCCGTACCCCTTGCGCTGCCCCCGGGCAATCATGAAATAATCCGTGGTCTTGAGGGAATTCAGGTAAAGGTAGAGGTCCTTCCGGTCCAGGATCAGGGGCTCCAGAATGTACGAACCGTCCGTCCAATGCTTTGCACCCCACTTGCCGTCTTTCTTCACAAAGAACATCTTCTTTCCCACGTATTCGTTGTTGAGCGGAGAGAAATTTACCAGTTCCGTGTCGTGGTCCACGATCTGGATACCCTCGAACTCGGGCTCCAGGACGGTTTCTCCCTTGGCGTTGGCAAAGCCGTACAGGCCGTCCCGGCAGAATACGAAACCGTCCGGGGTAAAGGTCACTTCGTCATAAACGGCATCGGTCCGGACCCCGTCGTTGGTCAGGACAAAATACTTGTCCTCTCCATCCCGGCGGGCAGAAACGCCGTATTCGTCCACGTGCATACTGGCATGGACAAAAGGCAGGATCACCTCGCCTTTGGTGTTGACAAGGCCGCAATTGCCGTCGTCGGCCGCCGCCCAGGTCCACTTGGTTTTGGCGGTGATGGTTCCCACATCTTTGTATTTTACGGGAACCAGTTCCTTTCCGTCATCGTCGATAATGCCGGCGTGGCCGCCTTTCCAGACAATGGACTGCTTGTTGTAGAACTGGATGCTGTCGAACTGAGGCGCAGCCAGTTCTTTCAGGGTGATGGGGTGTTTCTTGATTTCCGAAGGACCGGAACGGGCCACCTTGTACAGACCCCAGACAGGCTGGCCGGCCGGGCTGTTCTTCTGCAGCATCACCTTGTCGGATTTCAGGCTGAACTCCACATCCGTGGCCGGGAAGGGGGCGATGACCGAGGAATGCCCTTTGTAGCACATCGTACCCAATCCGAACTCATATACATTCCATTCCGTCGAGGTGTTCCCTTTCTTGGTATTTTTCTGACAGGTAATGGCATACGGGTTGTTCATAAACTCGCCCATATAGATTTGCTCAAATTGCGGTTCCAACACCCAGAAGCCCGAAGTGGGCTGGGGGTCGCGGCCCGATTTGTTGAAGACATAGGCATTGTGCCAGATTCCCTTCTTGCCGGTCTTGGGGTCCCGCAGCACCACGCAGGTGTGGTCGTCGTCTCTTTGGTACTGGGTCGTGAACGAAACTTGTCCGCCGAAATTGTCGTTCCGGTAGTAATTGTTGTCTCCGCTGCTATGATCCATCGCGTTGGTGAGCAGGCTCGACAGGGCGCTGCCCAGCGCCATCGAGCCGGCGCTCAGAGCCGTGGCGGTCAAAGCCGAGGAAACCGAAGCGGAAGAAGAGGAACTGCCGCCGCCCGAGCCCTGGCTCCTATAGTAGGGGCACCAGGTCTCGTGCTGCCAGGGGTAGGTAATGTTACCCATGGTAATGCCGCAGTGCGGACAATGTTTCTTTCCGGCGGTAGGATTGGTTGTGGGATTCACAACAGCCTGGCCCTGACTTAGGCCAGCCTGCGCATGAGCAGAGACGCCCGCCACCAGCATGAGCCCGCCCAGCAGGATTCGCAAAAAAAAGCCGTGATTCATACTGCACCTGTTTTTTTGCAAATGTAGCCATTCAGATGGAGCGTCTTGTGGTGCCGTTCACCACAGGGAGCAAAAGATATTTGCTTTTCTTCCAGACTTATGATAACTTTGCTCCTGGCAAAACCTTGGTAGAAACGCACCGATGGAACAAACGAACTACCCCCACATAGACCTCTCGGCTTGGACTCAGGTGGGCGAAGGCGGCAACGGCAAGACGTATGAGAATCCGTCCCGGCCGGGTGTTATCTTGAAAGTCAACAACGCCCGATTGAGCACATTGGAGGCCGTAAAGCATGAGTACGACGTATCCAAAGCCGTGGAAAGCATGGGACTGCCCGTCCCGGCCCTGCATGAGATTGTCCGCGTAGGAGACGTTTATGCCACCATCTCCGAGCTCGTCCCAAACAAGAAATCCCTGTCCCGCATCTGCCACGACGAGCCGGAACGAATAGAAGAAATGGCCCGCCTCTTATGCCAAAAAGGAAAAGAGCTTTTTGCAACGCCGTGCCATACGGATTTCTTTCCCAGCCGGAAGGAACAAGCCCTCAGCGCCATCGACCGGGCAGGATTCGTAAGCAAGAAGAACCGCCGGATGATTCGTGCGTTTGCCGAATCCATCCCGGAAAACAGCCACTGCGTCCACGGGGATTTCCAGCCCGGCAACATTCTCCTGTCCGGTGAGCAGACCTTCTGGATAGACCTGGACCGCTTCGCCCATGGCGATCCCCTGTTCGATATCGGCCACCTGTTCCAGATTTGCCAGGTATATTCCTCCATGAAACGGGTCCAGGGGATCTTCCACATGACGCAAGCACAACTCCATCGCTTCTGGGATGCCTTTGCCCGGGAATACACCGGACAGGAGGACCATGCGGCATTCGACCGTCTCTGCGGCAAATTCGCCTGCATGGATATCATCTTGCGCACCCACTTCGTCAAACCGACCTTCGCGGAAAATATCTTCTTCGGGTTTTTTGTCCGGAAACTCATTAAATCATATTTCTCCCATGAATCGTAAATTTCTGTTAATGATGGCCCTCCTGATTCCCACAAGCGTTTTCGCCCAGCAATTCCTTCCGGTAAAAGGAATTGTAAACGCACGGGACCTGGGCGGTTATACGATGCTGGACGGCCGGATTGTCCGGCGCGGCATGCTCCTTCGGGCCGCGCACCTCGCCGATGCCGCAGACACAGACATCCGCTACCTTGAGCAACTTCCCGTTACGGTCGTCATTGATTTCCGAAAAGAACAAGAGAAAGCGGGCAAAGTGGACCGGGAGGTTCCCGGCGCCCGCTATACGAGCCTTCCCGTCGATCCCAGCGGCAACGCCATGGCAACGGCCACCGAAGAGGAAAAGAAAAAGTTTTCCGGCCAGAAGAAGTTCGATGTCAAGAAGGTCATCGTGTTTGCCGCCTTTAACAAAAAAGCCCAGGCCGTTGCACGGGAAATGTATCCGACGCTGCTTTTCGATCCGGACTGCCAACAGCAGTTCGCCCGCTTTTTCCGGCTGGTCCTGGAAACCGAGAACGGCGCCGTCCTCTTCCACTGTACCCAGGGGAAAGACCGTACCGGCATCGCATCGGCCCTGCTGCTGGCTGCATTGGGTGCCGACCGGGAGACCATCGTGGCCGATTTCGACGCGACCAACCGGGTCTATGAGAAAGACGTGCGAAAGTACTCCCGGCGCGTGAAGTTCTTGGGCGGCAAGGAAGAAGAAGTGGGCGTCGTCAAGGCCTTCCTGGGCTGCAACACGGAGAATTTCATCAAGGCGCTAGACCGGATTGATCAGGAATTCGGCTCCCTCCAGGCCTACCTGAAAGGGCCCATCGGCCTCACCGACGCCGACATCCAAACCCTCCGCGAGCGGTATCTGGCGCAGTAAAGGACATAGGCGATAATATGACAAGACCCGTAACGCCCTTGTGGCTTTGGCGGCCGTACTGGCTCTTTTGACCGGCTGCTCCGGCAAAAAAGGTATTCTTATGGAAGCCGTTGCACTGCCTTTTAGAAATTAGCGGCCATCAATTCTTGCCCCAGGCTGTGAATGTGTGCGAGGATGGCTTTCTCTCTTTCCGTGGAAGGCTTTTTGAAACCATTGATGTAGTTCCGCAGCAGTGTGGCGTTCATTCCGATAGAACGGGCAAATTCCGCTACATTGATTTCCTTGTGGGTGAGGAAGAACCGCTGCATCGCCGAAGGCTGTGCATCTTCATACTCAAAACTCTCGAAGCTGATGTCCTCATCCAGATTCCGCCAGTGGATTCCATCAAAACCAAAGGAGTACTTCTCACGCTCCTCTGGCGAAGCCTCTTTTAGCCTGGGATACCAGAGCAGGGACTGGCTGTAAACCTTCCCTTTCTCATCACGGCCAAATATCTGGTCGCCACTGAACCATATTTCTGTAATCTTCATAATTCACCTCCTTTTACTGGTTGAAATGCTTATTCCATTGGGCGATAATGATATCGGCATTAATTGTTCTTCACAAATCTAGGAATTATTTTTAATACCCGCAAATCCACACACCATCCTTGCAAGTGTATGTTACATTTATTCCACCACTTCTCCAAGTGCCACATCTTTCCTTGGGAGTTGGATAAAACACCTCCGTGTATTCAGGATAATGACCATCTCAATGGAGGCTAACCCATCCTTGTTTTTCTTGCTCTCACGGCAATAGAATGAGACATTTGCTGTGCTTCTACTCATAATTTGTGACCATATATCGCCTTCAACTTTGAGATTGGATGATAGAAGAGATTTGCTGAGTACAGACCGATAAATTGGAATTTATCGGACTGATTTCGTTGCATCATGCGGAGCCAGGGCATCTCTATTAGCCAGCGCCCAATCAATGATTCCATTCAAAGCCGGCTGGAAGGATTCTCCAAGCTCGGTCAGCCGATACTCCACCCTGGGCGGCACTTCTGCGTAAACCGTCCGGGAGACCAGCCGGAAATCCTCCAGGCGTTTCAGCGTCTGGGAAAGCATTTTCCTGGAAACGTCCGGCATGTCTTTCTGGAAATCCCGGAATCGGCACACGCCGTATTTCTGCATGGCGACCATGGCCAGGACGGACCATTTGTCCCCAATCTGGGAGAGGATATCCCGAACGGGACAGAAACCTTCAAAATTTGCCATTGTCTATCTGTCTGATAATCATCAATTGTTACCCCGAGGTAACTATCGCACCTTCCGGTACCGTCTTGCAAGACTCGGGGAAAGCATCTATCTTTGCACAAAGATACAAAGTTTCTACAAGAAACAAATATTGAAAACCAATAAAATACAAGCTTTATGAAACAGATTGAATGCATCGCAAAAGGACAGAACTTTGAAGCTGTCAACATCGGTTCATGGGAAGAAGTGATTGGATACGAGCTCCCGATGGGTCCGAGTGTTCTCCATGGGAAAGTGTTCGTCGGACAGGCCGTCGGTGCAACGGGCAGCGAGTTAAGCTTCCAGACGCTCGTTCCCGGCCAGGACAGTGGTTTCCTCCATACGCACAAGACGCACGAGGAACTGTACATCATCATCAAGGGCGAAGGACTGTATCAGGTCGATGGAGAAATCTTCCCGGTACGCGAAGGTACGGTTATCCGTGTGTCGCCTGACGGAAAACGGGCCCTGAAGAACAACGGCCAGGAGAACCTGACGATGCTGTGCATCCAGTACAAGGCCAATGCATTTGGAGAAGCCGACAGCCCCATGACTGACGGGAATATCCTCCAGGAACCTCTTAACTGGTAATCATGGCGACCGTTACTACGCTGGCCTACAAGGATGTCAAGACTGTCATGACGAAATCCTCTCTGCCCGTGGGAGGATTTTCCGTTAATCCATATGTGGGCTGTCCGCACGCTTGCCGATATTGTTACGCCTCTTTTATGAAGCGTTTTACCGGCCATACGGAAAAATGGGGTACGTTCCTTGACGTGAAGAGTTGGCCCAGAATCACGGATCCTCACAAATATGACGGGCAGCGCATCGTCATCGGCTCCGTCACTGATGGCTACAACGAGCACGAGGCCACTTACAAGCGCACCAGGATGCTGCTGGAACAGCTCAGGGGGACATCGGCAGAGATCATGGTCACCACCAAGTCAGACCTTGTCCTCCGGGACATCGACCTGCTGAAAACGTTCCCGAAGGCAACGGTTTCCTGGTCGGTCAACACCCTGGACGAGCAATTCAAGGACGACATGGACGATGCTCCCAGCATTGAACGGCGCCTGTCTGCCATGAAGCGGTTCCATGACGAGGGCATCCGCACGGTGTGCTTCGTCTCCCCTATCTTCCCCGGCATCACGGATGTTCCGGCCATCATCGAGCGGGCCAAGGACCAGGCCGACCTCATCTGGCTGGAAAACCTCAATCTCCGGGGCCAGTTCAAGGGTGATATCATGCGCTATATCGCCGAAAAATACCCGCAACTCATTCCGCTGTACGACGAAATCTATAACAAAGGGAAGCGTGATTATTGGCAGGCTCTTGAGGCTCAGGTGAAGCAAATCTGTTCAGAGAATGATTTCCCGTATCTGAGGAACGATCTTCCCTACGGCCGGAGCAAGCCCGGAAAACCGGTCATCGTCAACTATTTCTATCACGAAGAAATCCGCCTGAACAATAGATAGCGGCAGTATTTCCTGCATCGCCATGGAGCAGGATGCGCTTCACAAATCAACACCCCGACAATCCGCTACTGGAATGTCGGGGCGTAATCATTTCGATAAACAAGAATTTACTTGCCAATCAGCTTCAGGAAGCGCTTGTCGTTCATTTGCTCATTGGTGATGTACTCGCCATCATGGAAGACTGCATAAGTGGTGATTGGCGTGGGTGCATTCTGGGCCTCTTCCTTGCT